>Ga0194120_10001226_pt1 | contig 47532 bp, 68 predicted proteins | sample TA2MahCa65mmetaG_FD_148642 | JGI IMG/M metagenome (GOLD analysis project Ga0194120, IMG submission 148642) | Freshwater microbial communities from Lake Tanganyika, Tanzania - TA2015019 Mahale Deep Cast 65m | ecosystem: Environmental > Aquatic > Freshwater > Lake | place: Tanzania: Lake... | reverse complement strand
AGACATCCGCCTCGTCGATCCCGTAGCAAAGCCGCGAAGCAATCTCGACGTTCTCCAATATAAAGAGCTCTGCCGAGTATAGTGGTTCGGCAGAGCTAGTTTTCCGTATATCAGTAGGTAACTGCGGCAATCAGTCGCCTAACATAATCGTTCACACGCATTTGATTGTCGTCGTCGAATGCGGTGGGTTCGAAGTAGAGGATCTTCCTCCGAAGAATGCCGAGAAAACGACTACGGAATTCGAGTATGACCCAACGATCGTAGTAACCGCCTGGATTACTCGGATCCGGCACACATGGGCAAATGACACGCGCCTTCCGAAGCTGGTTTACGGTAAACGCCCCGAGTCTCGACCGCACCTGTTCGATTTGAGTAGAAGCTATGGTATTCACATCTTCCTCCTTCTAGACTAACCAAGATTCTTACTACTAGTAATTATATACTGTACATAATATTATGTCAATAGCGACAGAATGGCCCAAATACTATACAATCCTGCCATATGGCAATGCTCGCATACAATGACGTGCTTCCGAAGAAGCTTATTATCATGGACGACGAACCGTACGAGGTCGTCTCTGCGTGGGTCTTCCGCAAACAGCAGCGCAAGCCGGTCAATCAGGCCAAACTACGCAATCTCAAGAGTGGCTCGATCATGGAACACACGTTCCATGTCTCCGACAAGGTCGAAGAGGCCGAGGTAGAAAATCGCCAAGCAATCTTCATCTATCACCGCAACGGCGAGTGGGTCTTTCACGAAGCCGAGGACAAGTCCAAGCGCTTCGAGCTCTCCGACGACATGATCGGCGATGCGGGCAAATGGCTCAAGAGTAATACCGAAGTGACAGTGCGATGGTTTGACGACGAACCAGTGCAGGTCAATGTGCCCGTCAAAGTCGAGCTCAAAGTGACCGAGGCCCCGCCCAATACCCGCGGCAACACCGCCCAGGGTGGTGATAAGCTCGTAGAGCTCGAGACCGGTGCCAAGATCACCGTGCCGATGTTTATCGAAGCAGGTGACGTGATCCGCATCAACACCGAGAGCGGCGAGTACACGGAGCGGGTGTAATGGATAGCCACTAGTGGTTAGTGGTATAGGAGGTAGTGAATTCAGAAAGATAGCGGCCGCGACATGTATGTCGCGGCCGCTTTCATAGATCACCATATCAGCGTCTGAGCAAGCTTCCTCTCAAACCGACCCTTGAGCGTCTCATATCGTCGAAGCATGTCGAGATTGTGGAGCATCTGCTGCCTCGTCCGCTCTTCTTTGGGTGTATCTGTCGGTAAGAGATTCCGAAGCTGGCCGATCGTCAGATCAACATCTTCACTGCTTGGAAGTCTGTTGGAATAGTGCGATCGAAATTTCTCAAATCCCGGGACATGCTCGAGCGACTGACGCATGATAGTGCCGTCGAAATAATCCTGAATGATGAGTGATACCGCAGCACAGTGTCCCCACCACGGCATATCAATTGACCATCCAAGCGGATCAAAACTCGTATCAGATGCGCACGCCTGACGCAAAATGACAGATACCTGCCTGAGAGTGATTCTCTCTTCTAGAATGAGCGCGGTAACGTGCGGTATGGCCATGTATGCCTCCCTTTTCGATATGTATATCTGGTCTCACTTATAGCACTAAAACAGGCGGACCCATAGGGTCCGCCTGTTTCTTATCATATTGTGAAATATTACTTCTGCACGTATGGGAGAAGGCCCATGAAGCGGGCACGCTTGACGGCGGCCTCGACTGCACGCTGCTGACGCGAGGTGAGCTCGGCGCGGCGGCGACTCATCATGCGGCCGTGCGGATTGATGAATTGCTTGAGCAAGTCAACATCTTTGTAGTCGATGTGCTGTATGTCGTTTTGAGTCAAAATGTTCATATTTTTTTAATTTTATATTTTTTCTTTTACTTTTTAGAACGGGATGTCGTCGGGATTGATGTCTTCTTTCGGGTAATCTATCCCTGAGCCACCTCCGGATGAATGATCTGATGATTCATCTCGCTGGGCGTTGTTGGAAGCGTAATTGCCTCCCCCGCCAGAACCACCGGCACCCCCAGAGCCTTTCGGCCCAAACTGGACATGATCGGCGACGATTTCGGTGCGGTATTTCTTCTCGCCCGTCTTTTTGTCGTCCCAGCTACGATTCTGGATGCGTCCTTCGATGAATGCAGAAGAGCCTTTCTTGAGATACTGACTGACGATGTCGGCTTCGCGTCCGAAGACAACGATATTATGAAAATCGGTCTGCTCCTGCTTCTTGCCATCACGGTCTTTAAACACGCGATTGGTCGCGATCGAGAAGCTCGCGACATTCATCCCCGACGGAAGCGCGCGCAATTCGGGATCGCGCGTGAGATTGCCAAAGATGAGGGCTTTATTGATATACATAGTGATTAGTCCGTCGTAAGCTCTTCGAGTGCCTTGTCGAGATCCACCTCAGAGACCGGCGCCGCGACCTCCTCTACACGGCGGACTGGCTTGATGGTATCAGTACGGCGCACCTCGCGCAAAGTGCCGAGCTTGAGGCGAGCGCGTGTCTCCTCGCGGACCGTGCGGAAGACGATGTGGCGGAGGATCTGCATGTCGGCCTTGAGTGCCTTTTCGAGCGCAAGTACCGCCTCGGCAGGGGCCTCAAATTTGAGCCAGCCGAAGAAGCTGTGATCGTATTCGGTGTGACGCTCATTTTCGCGGATAGACATCGGGTAACTAAGCTTCATCGCGACCGGAGCGCCTTCGGCGATAAACGAACCTCCTGCCTTTTCTATGATAGAGCGGACTTTGCCGACTACCGCATCAAGATTCTCCTCCTTGACGGTGGGGATGATGTGGTAACCGACCTCATAAATACGAGATTCTGCCGCCTCCTGTGCGACATCCTGAGTCTCGATTGCGCCTGCTTTTGCTTTTGCCATATGTAGGGGGCACTGTAGCACAGCTCCTGGGCTCCTGCAAGAAAGGGGGCGCGACCAATTGGATGGTCGCGCCCTGCGTCCTGTCAAGACTCTCGTCTTGTGCCACTCAACATCTCCACACCTTTATTGACCGCTTTCTTCTTGGCTGTGGGCCTATACGCAATTGGTGCCACTGCAAGTATCGGCTCCAGGTCGTGCAGCCGCGTGGCTGCAGCTATCGCCTGGTCGATAAGTTCGCACCAACGACAATATGCCTGTTGTTCCAACGTAGACCCACTAGACGCCGCATCGTATATTTCTCTGACGCGTGCCATATCGCATGTCTTTAGTTCTTCAAGTAGCTCGAGTTCCAGCTGTTGGCGCTGCACCCCGCCCGCCCGGTTGATGAGCGCCACTTCAACCTCACTCAGGCCAAGACTCGCCGCGACCTTACGTTCCACTTCACTTACCATTGTCCTCTCCTACTTGCCTGAAAGGTATCCGTGAGCAGGATACCTAGTCGTGAGAAATAAGTCAAATCCTAACTGCAAACACACGCCGGACATTTTCGAGCAGTTGTGTGCGCACCACCTCGACATCCTCACCTTTTGATAAAAAATCGGACTGGCCTAGGGAATACCTAAACCAGTCCTTAATGAATTGCAAACCAATTAGCGTTCGTTCACAAATCCCGGCAAGAGTTCGCCGAGAATGTTTGTGGAGATGAACCGCTGGATCCGGTCAGGATGTTCTGGATGCATGGCAATGGCTTGCCGAAGCTTCACATCGCCCATCGCCGGGGTGAGACTCTCAAGACTGATTGCCCCTGCCTCCTTCGCCTTCTGACCGAGTTCGTAGCGCTCAAGTTCGACACGTCCGTCCTCAAACGGTGAGAGGATTCCGACGTGAATTCCTTTTTGTGTAGCCGCACGAATCGCGTCAATCCACGAGTAGGAACCCTCGTCAGCAAAGTCCCAAACACGGTCGGGAACATTGCCCGCCCCTTTACACTCCAGAACCACGCCTCGGATTTTCCCTGCCTTCACCATGTCCATGAGAATGTAGGGCGGGCTGTCGGCAGAAACAATTATGATCGCAACCTGTTGCTCGAACTGCGAATCGAGGCGTAGCCCCTGCACTTCGAGAACGCCATCCTTTTTTCGTGCCCATTCCTGAATGAGCACATGCGGCCATGCCTGAGCAACGGGATAAATCCCCGGCGTGTAGAACGCTGAGAAGTCCGAATCGCGCCGCTTGCGCACCCTTGCGCCGTGAAGGACATCGCCAATACAAACGCTGTACACACCCACAACATTGTTATGGATGAAAGCATCAGCTACCCGTAACGTGTTTGCAATCTGCATCGGTACGTCGGTACCGCTCTCGTCCTTACTCATCTGCGCACCAATGACGAACAGAGGTTTCTGGAGTGAGAGCTTAAACAGCATCGAGAAGAACGCGCACGTCTCGGCGAGAGAGTCGGTGCCATGGAGAACAACGAACGCATCATGCTCGTCATAAACTGTGGCGATCAACTCACCCATTTGGACGCGATCTTTGTGCATCACATTGGTCGAATCTTGCCGAAGTGGAAAGTCTTCCAACGTAATCTCAATTCCAGACGGTACATTAATACCCTCCAGTAGTTCCTTTGCGGACTTCGCGGGACGAAGTGGTTTACCCACCATCCCGAGCGTTCCGCCCGTATTGAGAATGTAGGTCTTCACCGCTACCTCCGTAAGTTGTATTTTGTAAGAGACCAAAGGTTGTGTAGCCTCACGTGAAAATAATATAAATAGAGCCCTACGTCAAGTTACACCAAACACACGCCGCGCATTTTCGAGCAGTTGTGTGCGCACTGTCTCAATATCCTCACTCTTAATCCGGGCGATTGCTTCGACGATGTGCGGAATGTATGCCGATTCGTTGCGCTTGCCGCGATAAGGCACCGGTGTGATGTAGGGAGCATCGGTCTCAGACAAGATCATGTCGAGTGGCGTATTGCGCACCACCTCGTCGTAATCATGGGTAAACGTGACCACACCGGTGAATGAGAGTGTGAAGCCACTATCGAGAAACTTCTGCGCGATCTCCCAATCCCCCGCGAAGAAGTGTACATCACCCTGTACCTTCGCATGTGATTTGATGAGCTCAAGTGCATTGAGATAGGCATTGGCCTCCCCCACCCCGTTGCGGATATGGAGCATGAGGGGCTTGCCGAGTGCATTGGCCAATTCAATCTGCTGCACAAAGGTCTCCACCTGGATCGCCTTGGTGCTTTCGTCGACGCGATAATAGTCGAGCCCGCACTCGCCGATGGCGATCACTTTTGGGTCCCGGCCGAGCGCTTCGTACGCGGCAAAATCAAACACTTCGCCACGCGAAGTAAACTCCTGCCCACCTTCCCCGAGCTCTTTGGTATCGTGATATGACTTACTGGTATGTACCGGGTGCAGACCGATCGTCGCCCACACACCATCGTACTGCTGCGCCACCGCGAGCGCAGCACGCGAAGTATCGATCTGCGTCCCCACGACATTCATCCCCACTCCTGCCTCAAGCGCCCGCGCGACAGTCTCTGCACGATCGACATCATAAGCGGCAAACTGTACATGTGTATGTGCGTCGAAGTATTTCATAGGTGGATTATAGAGCAGAAGATCGAGATATAATAGGAGAAGCGCAGGAGGACAACCCATGACACGCGATCCAGAATACTTACCAGGGCGCATCCTGGTCATCTTTCGGGACGGCGTCTCATACCGGCAGGCCGTCGCTATCATCGAGCAGTATGGATACACCGTGATCCACGATGCCTATGGCGGATACTACCCTCCGCTGTGCGTCGCCGTGCCGGAAGGACAGGAGGAGCAGGCAGTAGAGACATTTTGCCACCTCCCCGAAGTCGAACGTGCGTGCCTCGACCGCAACGCGCCAATGAGGCCAAAGAAACAAAAGTGAACAGCCCGACGCACCTATCCGTCGGGCTGTTTCTACACGTCGTTACCTTTCCACTCTTTCATACATTGTTTGAGAAACTGTTCCATCAAGTGTGCCTGGAAAAGATCTTTCCAGTGGGGATATGCCGATATTTTCCACTTCGGTATGTGAAACTATGCTTTTTGATATCTTCATCTATCCACTTCTGTTCTTCTGCTGTGTCACAGTTTTCGCGAGTCATATAACAATGACCTTGCGGCATGATTCGACCGCATTTCTTTTTGAAAAAGAATTCCGCCAGCCTTTTATTTATAAGTGCAAAATGCCAGGACATAATTGCTGTTTATTTTCCTTGGCGGATTTTTGGAATACCTAAATCTTTGCATATCTTACCGGCAAGAGCGTCTCTTATTTCGCGATGTCGAGGGACTGTTGAGGAGAGTTGTGCATTCATGTTTATAAAAACCGAATGCTTCGCCCCCTCACGAATGAGTAGGCATCCTTTTTCTTCGAGGTATGCCACCAGTTTTGCCCGCTTCATGCCGCCACCGTGATGCGCAACGGCTCGTGTATGACTCCGCGGCCATGGGCGCGAGAGATCTTGCGATTGACCTCAAACAGCAACATCGCCGCATCTTTCAAGTTCTCGCGCACTTCTTTGAGCGTCCGACCTTGCGTATTGACGCCTGGCACCTCTTCAAGCCACGCGACGTACCATGAACCCTCTTTTTTTATTACTGCCGTGTACTCTCGTTCCATATGACGAAACTGTATCACACTATATCTTTTGCACAAATGCAAGAGTCCGCATCATCTCAATATCCCTTAATATCGCCATCGGATGCGATCTTTGTATCTTCGTACGGGGCCACCACGCGGCGGTAAGGGCTCGTCCACAAATTAACGTACCCGTTATTTGTGGACTACACTTATGGGCCCGTTCATTTTGTGTTGCAGTTATTTATGAACGGGACCTAAAACTCAACCGACGCACACGTGAGGACGCCCATCACCTCGTTGAGATTGGCGTACCCTGTGCCCGTACGGGCGATGTAGTCGGCACAGAGGCGACTGATGACGTAATTGAGCTCCCCCGTCTTTTCGGGCTTGAGCGCCGTGATGGCATCGTCGAACTTTGTACGATCTGACTGTGGGATATAGGGCATGTGAGGATTATATATTAAAAGGCGACACGACGCATGTTTGCGTCGGGCAGTCGAGAGGGGTTAGGGGGGCGAGAAAAAGGCGACGCCTTTTTGCCTAAAAGGCGTCGCCTTTTAATACCCTTACGTGTTGTTATCGCGGAAAGTGATGTCGATGACCTCATTATTACCCAAGGCACTACGAACAAATTTGATGCGGATGCGGCCGACACGAATACGATATTCAAAATCCTTACCTTTGAGTTTTCGGACATCCAAACCTGCAAGATCGTTTACAACTATCCTCGCGATAATCGCTCTGACGGAGGGCGCACGATCTTTACCGACTTTGCGTATGAATTTTTCAACTCTGTCCATACACACGGTCGATAGCAGCAAGCACCTCTTCGGCCGGGACCCCGCCCTTGCGAATCTTTGTAAAATCAATCAACGTCTTCCATCCCGGACCGTCGAGCTCATCGAGGTCGTATTCGACCTCCTCGGGAGGCACGATGGCAAACACCGGCTTTGAATGTCGGTAGACGGTAAACTTCTTACCCTTTTTTACGGCCGCGATGTATGTATCGACATTGTCGCGCAACTCTTTGAGGCCAATATTGGAATCTGAGACAGTGATCTTTGCCATACCAAAAGTGTACTTTTGTTGACGAAAAAGTCAACTTTTGGTTCGGCATAACTTTTCCGTTGATATGGTATAATGTCTACATGAAGCAGATTGAGATCAGTGAGGCGCGCGCGGCAATAGAGACGATCGCGCCCCGATACGGGGTATCTTTCGCTGTGTTATTCGGCTCGCAGGCGACAGGGCGCACACACGCGGGAAGCGATGCGGATATCGCTGTGCAAGCCGATTGCCCGCTCTCGCCACTCGATTTGGCGGAAATGGCGTACGAAATCGGAGAACGCATCGGTATAGAAACGGACGTCGTCGACATACGCAGCGCATCCCCCCTCTTGCAAAAACACGCCTCAGAAGGGATACTTCTTTACGAGCGCGAACCGCATGTTTTCGCTCGGTTTGGTATGTATGCTTTCAAGCGATTCGTGGAGACAAAACCGTTGCGCGATTTGCGCCGCGCGTCGCTTGACGCGTTCCTCGCCGCACCCGCCGTATGACGTTCGACAAAAATCTTGTGGAAACGAAGATGGCCGACATGCAGGCATATCTCGCCGAACTCGAACCGACACTCGCCCTTGGCACGCGCGAGATTGTGCATGACAATTTCAAATTGCACACCGTGGAGCGGCTCTTTCAACTCATCGTCGACTGCGCCATCGACATCAACACGCACATCATCGCATCTTCGAATCTTCCTGCGCCCGATGATTACCAAAGCACATTCACAACGATCGGTGAGCGCGGTATGTTGCCGGACAACTTCGCGCGACGCATTGCGCCTTCCGTCGGATTGCGCAATCTCGTCGTACATCGCTACGGCAAAGTGGATATCGTTCGCATGGTGGACGACATATCGCACGAGATCGGCCAATACCGAGATTACCTGCGGCACATCGTGGAGTATCTCAAGAAAAGCGATTGACCGCGCGGTCCACACAAATATCTGAAGAGCTGGTTTGTTAGAAACGCGCGCGCCCTTACGCGTCTGTCTCGACCGCAACGCGCCACAAGCACCCAAGAAACAAAAGTGAACAGCCCGACGTATGAACGCCGGGCTGTTTCTATTATTTGCCATCCCATTCTCTTAAGAAACGGCGGATGAACTCTTCCATGAAGGTATGTCGTTCGGTCGCGATCTCTCGTGCGGTCTTCGTATGCAGTCGATTCTTCAGATGCAAGAGTTTGTCGAAGAAGTGGTGAATGCTCGAACGGTTTCCTATCAAATATTCTTCGGAAGAACGTATCGTGAGCGGAGCATCCGGATCATGCATGGATCGACCTTTGGTGCCGCCATACGTGAAAGTGCGCGCGATCGCGATCGCGCCAATCGCATCGAGACGATCCGCGTCTTGCACGATCTTTCCCTCAAGTGTCGGCATGTCGTCGGCAACATCGAGACCCTTGAATGACACGCGCCGCATAATATCGACCGCCTTCTCAACCATCCGCTGTGGGACGCCATAACGTGCCATGAGATCGACTGCGGCTTGCTCGCCCACTTCCTTGCTCTCATGGAACTTATAATCGCCGACATCGTGGACGAGCGCCGCGAGTTCGATGAGCTCTGTATCGCCTCCCTCAAATGCAGCAATCCGCAACGCCATTGTGCGCACCCGATGGATATGATGCCAGTCATGGGCCTTATCCTGCACTGCCATGAACTCACGGACCGCTTCTTCCACCTTCTGAATCACCTCTTTCATTCTTTTGTTCCTTCTTTTTTGAACAAAACTAACCCCTTTGTAACCTATACAAGTCCTGCTGGCAACTCGTTCCAACCCTATACACCGTCATAGTTAGTAACCTGCGATATCCCCGCTTGATTTGATCTTCTCATCTTCGTAGGGTGCGATAAGGCGGCGGTAGAATTCGGACGCGGCACACGTGAGGACGCCCATCACTTCGTTGAGAGTGGCATATTTCTTGCCCATGCGGGCGATGTAGTCGGCACAGAGGCGACTGATGATGTAATTGAGCTCCCCCGCCTTTTCGGGCTTGAGTGTGGTGATAGCATCGTCGAACTTTGTTCGATCTGACTGTGGAATATATGGCATATTTATTATAAATTATCCCTAAAGTGCTTGAGTGCCGCCAGAGCGTATACTTGCACATCTTCGTGAATACCCTCGGCATTGACCTTAATCTCGTCTTCTGTAAACCATCGCATTTCAATACCCTCTTCCTCGGGCACAAGCTCTCCACCTACACAGCGGGCAAAATAGAGAAGATCGACATGTTCATGTGTCTCGCTGATGCGATGCCTATTGAGAAACATCGGCGGCACGAGATCTTGTGTGCCGTTGGTAAAAGTAAACGGCAGTCGCGAGCCTCCTACGAGGTCTACGTCGAAACCAACCTCTTCTTTTACTTCCCTCAGCGCCGCCTGATTAGGATCTTCATCGAGCTCTATATGTCCGCCAGGTGGGAGCCAAATACCGCGTTTCTTGTGCTTATGCAGAAATACCTTTCCATTATCGACAACCATAACACTGATAGTGAAATCGATCTTTTCATGTATATGTGCCATACGTGTTAATCCTTACGCGCGAATAAATTCTCCGGCTTTTTATTTTCTTTGATCGCCGTCATGATCTTCGCGGCAGTCTCTGGCATGATGGGGGCGAGGTGGGTGGCGATCATTGCGAGGTGATTGACGAGCTTCGCGATGATTTCCTTGCCTTCCTCGCGCGTATCGTCGGATTTCACGAGCGTAAAGGGCTTTTTCTCTTGGATGTACAAATCGGCTTTCGAGATATGCTCCCAGATGAGTGCAGTCGCGGCGCTCAATTCATACTTTTCTACAAGCTCACAAAACGGCTGCTGCAGCGTGAGCGATTCTGCAGAAAGCTCTACCGGACGATCGAGATTATCCTGTGCAAGCTTCATGATACGCGCCGCCTGATTGCCGAGACCATTGGCAAGGTCGGCATTGTAGGCTTCGCGAAAACGCTCGCGGGTGAAATCGGAATCCTCAAAGGGATGGATGTGTCGCGCGAGGAAGAAGCGTGTCGCATCGGCGCCGTATTCGGTGATGAGCTCAAAGGGGTCGATCACATTGCCGATTGTCTTGCTCATCTTTTGACCATCGACCGTGAGATATCCGTGTACGAAAAGCTCAGTCGGGAGCGGCACTCCTGCCGAGAGTAAAAAGGCAGGCCAGTAGATCGCATGGAAACGCGATATTCCCTTGCCGATCACGTGCACTTTGTCGGCCTCCCCCGCCCAGTATTTCTGATAGAGATTGCCCTCGTCGGCATATCCGAGCGCCGTGATGTAATTGGACAGCGCGTCCACCCACACATACATGACTTGGCCGTCGTCTCCCGGGACCGGCACTCCCCAATCGCGGGCTCGCGCGCGACTGCGCGAGATCGAAAGGTCTTCGAGGCCGCCGCGGATAAAGGCGAGCACTTCGTTCTTGCGTGATTCCGGCACTATCTTGAGCGAGCCGCTCACGAGCAGTTCTTCGAGTGTCGCCGCATAGTTGCCAAGCCGGAAGAAATGATTGACCTCCTCGACTTCTTCGAGCTTTTTTCCGGGGTGTTCGGGGCATTCGCCATGCACCAGGTCTTTCTCGGTCTTAAACTCTTCACATCCGACACAATACAAGCCTTTGTAGGATTTCTTGTACACGTCTTCTGGTTTGAATGCTTGCCAGAGTTTCTGTGCACCACGTGCATGGCGCGGGTCGGATGCGGTGCGGATGAAGTCGTCATTGGAAATAGCGAGCTTCTGCAAAAGATCCTCAAAGATATCCGCGTGTCGGGACACATACTGTGCCACTGGCTCCCCCGCCTCCTCGGCCTTGAGCACATTTTTGAGTGCATTGTCATCGGTGCCCGAGAGGAAGCGTACATCGCGTCCGCGCAGTCGCTGATAGCGTGCGATGATATCCGCCTGCACAAATTCCTCCGCGTGTCCGATGTGCGGAGCCGCATTTACATACGGAATTGACGTCGTGATGTAGAAAGGCTTCTGCTGCATAGAGGCTGGATCAGGCGTCCGATGAGGTCTCGAGGCGGATACGGTCATGCTTGATATCGCGGATAAACTCCTGAATGGATGCCGCGATCGGGACCGAAAGGATGATGCCCAAGAAGCCGGCGAGCTGCGCCCCGACGATGAGCGCCAGGATCACGAGCAAGGGCGGCACACCTACCACGCGCGTCACCACAAGCGGGTAGATCAGGTGATTCTCAAACTGCTGCGCAATGACATACAGCGCGACAGTCATCAGACCGAGCGCCAAACCACCGTAGGTAAACGCAATCGCAATCGCAGGGATCGCCGCGAGCGCCGGACCAAATACCGGGATGACTTCGAAAACGGCCGCCAAGACCGCAAGCAAGAGTGCATTGGGCACGCCGAGTATCGTGAGACCGAGAAAGACGAGGACACCCATAATGAGTGCCAGCAGCACCTGACCCTGCATCCACAGACCGATCTTGTGCTGGACGCGCTTCCACAGCCCGAGCGCATAGCGTTTGTACTGTCGTGGCATGATGATCTCGAGAAAGTCGTCGACACCCGTCTCAATCACCGCGAAGTAAAATGAGAAGACAAGAATGATGACGAGAGAAAATACGCCGCTGAATATACCCCCGACACTACTGAAGGCCTGCCCCAAAAATGTCGAACTCATAAACTCTTGGAATCTTGCGAAGAAATTGGGTGCAGCAGCGCCCGGCACTGCTGCCGAACCGAAGACATCGGTGTATCGATCGAGCACCCCGCTGCGATTGATCGCCTCGATGTATGTCGGGATGGAAGATACGAAGGCCGTGATGTCCTCGAAGAGAAGCGGGAGGAAGAAATAGAATATCGCAAAAAACATAGTGATCATCCCCACATACACCGTCACGATACTCAAGATGCGCGGAAATCCGGCCCTCCGCAGACCACGGACTGCCGGCTCGATAGCTGAGGCAAGGACGATCGCCGTGAGTACGTCGAGGACGATCTCGCGCAAGTAGAAAATGAGGAGACAGAGGATGATGAGCGCGAGCGTCTTGAGGACAGTGCCGGTCGTGATGGTGATGATGGTGTGTTCCCTCTCTTTCATAGCCGCATCGTACCACGACACGACAAAAAATCACCCCGCGCCGGATTGCTCTGGCGCGGGGTAACAGCTGAAGGCGTGGCACGCCTATTTGATTTCTCCGGACAATGGAATATGCCCCACGATTTCACGCTTGCCCCGACGAAATCTTTTGATGTCGTCGAGCTGAATTATGGGGTTGTTCTCCCCTTTTGGGGGGAACGCTCTGAAGGTACCTAAGTGCAAACTACCCCTGTCTTCGCCCTTGATTGTTTCTTTTGCGAGAACCAAAACCCTATCTCCAATTTTGGCTCGCCGCCTTGAGCCGAGATCGATAATCACCTTAGACATCTTCTTTCTCCTGCTACGGGATTTTCCCAAGGCTATTGGTAATCTATTTGAGATAGGAAGTCAAATCCCCCACTCTTACCCTTTTTTGCTCCCCCGTATCGCGATTGCGGACGGTGACCGTGTCTTTGCGGCCGGTTCCCTGCCCTGAGCCTATCGAAGGGTCGCCGAGCGTATCAAAGTCGATCGTGATGCACACGGGCGTGCCGATCTCGACTTGGAAATTATAGAACCAACACTTCCTGCAAGCCTTGTAGGATTGCACGGAATTCTTCGCTTGTGACCACGCCCACTTTCTTGGTTAGGCGTGCATGCGCGAGCGTGCGCACTTGGAACGTGACAACCTCGGAATCTTGTTTTAGACCGGTCCCTTTATTTGCTCGCAATATCACACATCCCGGATATTCTTTTATTTTGGTCGACATCGAACAAACGATCACGACGGGAAGTGTTTCGTTCATAGTGTTGCCTGAAATAATCACCACAGGCCTTCGACCGCCCTGTTCGCTTCCTTTTACAGGATTCAATTGCGCGTACCAAATCTCCCCCTGGCGCACTTTCATAGACGATTGATCATCTTGGAATATTCATCCATACCCCACTCCGCCATCTCGACAATATCTGCGTCTTTTGCAGCGCGCACAAACCCTTCACGCATTTTTACCCGTTTAAAAGCGATCAAAGCTTCTTCAAGCATGTCGCGTCGCGTGCGCTTCGCTTTCTTGGCCTCAGCATCCAGCCACGCGATCAAACTCGGGGAAATAGTGCTCGTAAAGGTGACGGTATTCATAAGTATATAGTATACGTATAAATCAAATGTATGCAAGTACAAAAATTCACCCCGCGCCGAATTGTGGCGCAGGGCGTTTCTTTACCTGAATCGCTTACGCTTACGGGGGTACGCGGAAACAATTGCGGTGAGCAATATTAATAGGACACCTCCAAGGGCAACAAAAATCTCCGCATTGGTAATTGGGCGAACACAGATGGGATCATCCCTATGGTCCGAGCAATAACCGACGAGCGCAACTCCTTTGGCATCATTATTCGCCATTAATAACCTCCTGTGTTGATGCCAGAGATGCTGGCCAAAAGAGTAACTAATTAATAATATTTGTCAAATCCTCTATTTTCACCCGCTGTTGCTCTCCGGTATCGCGGTCGCGGACGGTGACGGTGTCTTTAAAGTCTGCAGTCTCACCCAAAGTATCAAAGTCGATCGTGATACAGACCGGCGTGCCAATCTCGTCTTGGCGGCGGTAGCGCTTGCCGATGTTGCCGTTGTCGTCCCACATGATCTGCGGCACCTCCTGCTTGAGCATCGTGTAGACCTCGCGCGCTTTGGCGACGAGCTCGGGCTTGTTTTTGAGGAGTGGAAAGACCGCGGCTTTGATGGGGGCCACGGCTTTGTTGAACTTGAGATAGGTGCGTGGTTCGCCACCAAGCTCGTCTTCGGTGTAGACGCTTGCAAGCACTGCGAGCACCGTACGATCGACGCCAAACGACGGCTCGATAACATGCGGCGTGTACGGCTTCTCCCCCTCCTCGCCCTGCATCTCAAGCTTCACACCCGATGCCCCGGCATGTGCGGAGAGGTCGAAGTCGGTGCGGTATGCGAGGCCAAAAAGCTCTTTGCGGCCAAACGGAAAATCGAACTCGAAATCGATCGTGCGCTTGCTGTAGTGTGCGCGATCTTCGGGCGCCACCTCCAGCTCATGGACGGCTTTTTCGTCGATGCCGACCGCGTCGATGAAATGATGGACTTCCTGGCGCCACTCCTCAAAACTCCCCTCCCAATCCGAAGGCTTCACGAAATACTCGATCTCCATCTGCTCAAGCTCACGTACACGGAAGATAAAGTCGCGCGGGGCGATCTCGTTGCGAAATGCCTTGCCGATCTGCCCGATGCCAAACGGCATCTTAGGATGTACAGAATCGACGACGTTTTTGAAATTGACGAAGATGCCGCCTGCGGTTTCTGGACGAAGGTATGAAATTGAACTTCCATCATCAATGGCCCCAATAGATGTTTTAAACATCATATTGAATTTATGTGGCTCACCCCATGCCCGAGAATTACACGCTGGACAATTAATATGTTCGTTTAGGAAACGCTGAGCCAGCGGACCAATATATTCTGTAATGGCTTTACGTGCGACATCTGTTCTTTCGTAAGGAATGCCAGATGATTCTATAAAAGCTGTCTTTTTAGACCTTGAATATGTAACGTCTTCGTTCATATACTCATTCACTTTTTCTTGGAACAAACTCTTTTTATCCTCCATAAGAACGTCCGCTCGTTGCCGAGTCCCGCATTTTTTACAATCCACGAGCGGATCAGAAAAGCCGCTCACATGCCCACTCGCTTCCCATGCGCGCGGATTCATCAAGATCGCCGCATCAAGACCCACCATGTCGTCGCGGCCTTGGACAAACATCCTCCACCAAAGATTCTTGATGTTGTTCTTGAGCTCAATGCCGTACGGACCATAGTCCCAGGTACCGGTAAGGCCGCCATATATTTCGGACCCCTGAAATATGAATCCGCGGCGTTTGCAGAGGGATATGATCTTTTCCATTGATACTTCAGCCATATGTGGCAGAGTAGCATTGAATTGCAACGTCACAAAATCACGAGATTACAAGGAGCGGACCGAGCTATTTCACTACTGCGGCATGATCGGGGTTAAATCCACTATCCGTCCCTACCACCACCTGCCCCGAAGACTTCGACACACGTATCAAGTCCGTCGTGACCTCAGGCCGCGTCGTACGCACTACTTTTCCGCCCGTCGACTCGTCGATACCGGTCAACGTCACCCCCTGAAGCAGGATTGGTTGCTGGCCGATCTGAGAAGTCGAGGGATTGAAACCGATTGCAATGGCAATCTGCCGTGGCACTGATCCGTTGAGCCCTACCCCCGGCTCGATATCCCCCACATCCCAGGTGAAAACGCTTGAGTTTTGATTGAACGCCAGGGATTCGTGCGCGGGCGCATGGCTCCCAAGCCAACGCACATAGGGTGGGATGGTCGCTGTCACCTTAGCTTTTGTGATCCTGTTGGTCGTATTTTTGATGGTAAATACAATCGCGTAGTTGGTCTCCTGTCCTGCCTTGGGAGGCATCGGACCGACGGTCCCGAACGGATTTTGGTAATACAGACCCTGGGCGGAGAGCTGTAGATCGCTCGCCACGGCGATATGCCCGATCGTCGCTGCCTGTAGATTTTGAGGTGCATCCGCATCTGAAATACGATTTCCTTTCGCATTGACGCTGATATCGATAAAGGGATTCGATGTATTAGCAAGCGTAGCAGAATCAGGAATCTTGAACGAAAACGTCACCGCACCTCGTTCACCTGAAGGGATAACGGCCAATCTGCCATCGGTCGTACTCTTATCCCACAGCATGACGTTGTCTGTCGATCGATAGAATCCGTCGGCGGACTGGACCGTCGTCCCATCTATCTCAATACCCGACAAGCGCGCCACGATGACCGCATCGGTGATTTGCCCGGGCAGATTGTTGGTATAGCTGATAATCACCTGTGCGACATCGCCCGGCGCGAGAATACTGCTCGTCGTCGCGGACCTATTGATACTCAGAGAAAGTCCCAAAAACGGCTGAGCGACTCCGATACGGAAAGGCATTTCCGCAAACTGCGTCTCGATCGCCGTACTTGAAGAATTTGCCCGCCCACCTGCAGTGAAGTTGAATACTTTATCATCACCCATTTCCCCGAGTATAGTCCCGCCGATGACGACCGACCTCTTTTGGCCCGGACCGATATCACCGAGCTTCCACACTCCTGCTTCGTCCGCTTCTGGCTGCGTGGAGGTAAGCGAAAATCCAAACGGATAGTCGGCACGAAGCACCACATCGCGCACGGCCGCATCGGCATTTGATGAGACGGTGACGATCATCTCGACCGGCTGTCCGGAAATGGTCGACGTGTTGCCGTCGACCGATACAGAGAGCGGGGAGGTACCAAAGAGGAGGCTGTATTCTCGCGCGGCAACAAAGATTGCATTTGATCCGCTCAAGCGATACTCAAGCTCGACTTTCACCGCTTTGTGCTCCCCTGCCTGGCCTGCAAACACAGCATTGAGAACACCCTGTTTGGTCTCGCCCGATTGAATGACCTGTAGGTCTTGCCGTACCGACACAAGCGGAGTCAGGAGATCGCTCACCGAGCGTGTACCGTCTGGATAGGTGACGATGAGCTGCGAGAGCTCGAGCGGCACGCGATTGCGATTGGTGATGGAGACTTGGAGCTCCGTCGGCTCTCCGCCAGATATCTGCGGCGGACCGGATACGATGATGTCGATGTTGTTGGCCGACGCGGACAAGCTGCCCGCACCGAAGGTAAAGTAGTATGCAAAAAAGAGGATCGAACCGGTGAAAAAGAGTGCCGCCACCATGAGTAGTCCGTGCAGAAATGTGCGCAAAAACGTAATGCCACGGGGTGCAATGATCGCCGCAGGAGTGCTGTCTTCGGGATGCACCCAGTCTTCGCCGACTATTTCGGGATGCTCTTCAAGCGCGCGTCGCTCTTTGTCTTTGATCTTGCCTGAGAGCGCGCGTGAATACATCACCCGACGCAGGCGCTCGATCTTTTCTTTCTCGTGGTCGATCTGGGGAACTTCCGACGGATCCATCCCAAAATAATACCACAAAACTATAGGTGCGTTTCGGCAAGGGCACGATTGATAGATATGAGTAGATTGTCACGGATCATCTCTGCCTCATGCAAGTGATCAAACGAGTACGCAGTGTGAGCGAAGAGTGTCGTCTCGAGCGCTTCGGCAGAGATGTACCCGAGTGCAAAGAGGATACGCGCCACCGCGACGATCTCGATCGTCGGAATCATCTCGTCTCCTGCGTGCAGAAGCGAAGCATGTGCCTGCAACACTGCTTCGAAGAGGTAGTCGCTACGCTCTTCCCCGACGACCAAACGCACCACAAGATGCGCGATGCGCGCAAAGGCGCGCAGACTCTCCCCTCTCAAGGCCGGCGTACTGCACGACGCACCCGCCGCGCGCCAGTTCGCCTTGCCACGCACGAGCGAGACAGATGCGTGTGCATATAGCTGAAGCGAATAGCGCATCTTGGAATACTCGCGCCGCATCGCCCCTGCCCGGGCCCACACCAGGCCAAAGTCACGCGTGAGGAGCGCGAGCGCCTGATCGGACTCGCCTGATTCGCGCATACTAAGCACGATCGCTTCGGTGCAGTACTTCTGGTACATCTCTTTAGTATATCAAGACACAAGTCTAACTTGTGTCATTGTGTCTTGAGTATGGCTATGCCACACGTTCGACGCCGACGAGCATGTGCTTCTCATCGAGCGAGAGCATGGCACCTTGCCATTCTGATGTAAAGACAATTTCCACAGTATTGAGTGTCTTGCGGAGTGATGCTTCAGAGCGACGGATCACCTCGTTTTCGGGCACAAAAAGACGGATCGCATCGGACGGCATGAGCTGCATATCCTTGCGACGCTGCTGCACATAGCGCGTAAATTCACGGATGAAGCCTTCTTCACGCAGCTCGGGTGTAATCGAAATATCAAGCGAAAGTGCCGAGCCAGAAGACACTTCTTTCACATTCACCTCTTCTGCAATGATATCGAGTAGATCTTTCGAAAAACGGAGGGCATCCTCGGCAGACACCGACAGACGAGAGAGCGGCTGACGCACTTTGATACCTGCCTTATCACGCTCCTCCAGCGCCATGGATACGATGCGGCGCGCCTGCTCCATCACCAGAAGAAGATTTGTGTCGCACTGCATCTGCGAGGCATCGGGCCACATCGTCATATGCACGCTTTCTTCGTCTTCATCTTCGCACACTGCCTGGAAGAGGTACTCGGCATAAAACGGCATGATGGGCGCGATAACGCGTGCGAGCGTGTGGAGTACGTAGCGTAAAGTCGCTAACGCAGCTTGCTTGTCGGCAAGCGATGATGAGGTAGTTTCATCGGTTGCCTTAAAACGGTCACGCGAGCGGCGTATATACCATACGGACAGATCGTCGATAAATCCGGGGATCGGACGCGACGCAGCATCAAGCTGATACGCCTCCATACCAGCAGTCACCTCTCGTGTGAAGAGTGCGAGGCGAGAAAGGATCCATTGATCGAGCAGATGGGTACTCGTGTGGCCGCGCAGCACATCCCCTGCCCCGAGCTTCGTCGAGGGGGCATACAGTTGGTAAAACGAGAGCACGTTGTGCAGGCGACCGATGTTTTTTTTGAGCGCTTCATCGACACCATGCTCGGAGAAATTGAGATTTTCGCCCTGCACGATCGGCGCCGAAAGCACGTAGAGACGTAATGCATCCGCGCCGTACCTATCGACGATCGTCATTGGATCGGGATAATTGTTGAGCTTCTTGGACATCTTCTTACCGTCTTCGGCGAGGACGAGCCCCGTGACAATGCAATTTTTGAATGCCGCTTTACCGAAGAGTCCGCCCGAGAGCACATGGAGATAGTAGAACCACGCGCGCGTCTGATCCTGCGCTTCGCCGATGAAGTCGGCAGGCATCCGCGCAACAAACCGTTCGGCATTTTCATGAGGGTAGTGCTCTGTAGCAAACGGCACGGAACCGCTATCAAACCACGTATCGAGCACATCGGGCACACGCCGAGCAATCCCATCACACTCCTGTGATTGTAGCAAGTCTGACTTTTTACATTTGAACGCTATCTCATCGACGACATCTTTGTGGAGATCGGAGACGGTCGAGCCGCTCGCCTGCGCGAGCTCTGCCGCGGAGCCGAAGACGTGGTCTCTCTTGCACGTGTCGCAGCGCCACACGGGAATCGTATTGGCCCAAAAGCGCTGGCGGCTGATCGACCAATCACGTGCACCCTCGAGCCATTTGCCAAATCTCCCCTCTTTGATGTGCTCCGGCGACCAATTGATGCTCTGCGCCGCCTCGAGCAGAGTCGGCTTCATCTTTTCCACCGCGACAAACCACGACGACGTCGCGTAGTTGAGGAGTGCGGTATCGCATCGCCAGCAGTGCGGGTAGGCGTGTTCGTACTTCTCGTGTGAAAATACCAACCCTTTTTCTTCGAGATGCCGCACGATAGCAAGATCGGCTTCTCGTATTTCTTCGGGCTTGCCTTTCGCGCGCGGTTTGAGGTCGATCCCGGCGAATTCGCCCGTTTCGGGCGCAAACGTGCCATCCATCTTTACGTGCTGTACAAAGGGCAAGTTTTCGCGCTTGCCTAATGCCATGTCGTCGGCCCCGAATGCCGGCGCAATATGCACGATACCAGTGCCCGTATCGGTCGTCACAAAATCAGCCTCGTACACCTTCCATCCGTTCTCGCGATTCTTGAGCTTTTCGTCCTTGGCGTAGTAGTCGAAGAGGGGTGCGTATTCGAGGCCGAGCATTTCTTGTCCGGGTATTTCTTTTATATTTTCAGAATGAGTGTCTTTTGCTCCCCCCAACCAATGATGGTCATCTTTGGAAAATAATTGAGAATATCTAAGTGCCCCTTCACCTTTTAGTAAATGATCAAGCAAGGCATCTTTCAATAAAAGATATGTGTTGTCAGTGTTGTCACTGAACGCTTTAACCGCTAAATATACGAATGTGCTATTGATAGCAAGAGCCACATTCCCCGGCAGAGTCCATGGCGTAGTCGTCCATGCGAGGAGGTACGTATTTTCCGGCACTTCCCACTCACCGATCTTTTGCCCCGGCTTCACTTTAAACTTCACCGTCACCGATAGGTCCTTCACATCCTTATATCCTTCCGCCACTTCGCCTTGAGAAAGTGTGGTCTCACAGCGCGGACAGATGTGCATGCTGCGATAGTCTTCGTAGATAAGGCCTTTTTCATGGAGCGTCTTAAACGCCCACCACTCGCTTTCCATGTATGAAAAATCCATCGTGCGATATGCATGCTTCATATCGACGAAGCGTCCGATGCGCGGGATGATGCGCACCCATTCGCCGATGAAGGTAAAGATGCGTTTGCGGCACAAATCATTAAACTTCTTGACCCCCATCTGCATGATATCTTTCTTCGACTTGGTGCCGAGCTCTTTCTCAACGATGTTTTCGATCGGCAATCCATGACAATCCCATCCCCATTGGCGCTCCACGCGATAGCCCTGCATAGTCTTGTAGCGCGGGATCACGTCTTTGACGAAGCTCTGGAGCAGGTGCCCATAATGCGGCAAGCCCGTGGCAAACGGCGGACCGTCATAAAAGACGTATTCACCCTTACTAGGTTCACGCTCGACGGTCTTTTGAAAAATCTCGTGCGTATCCCAAAAAGCGAGGACATCCTCTTCACGCTTGGCGACTTCTGACTTTTGTGGCTCTTTTTCAGCACTCATTGCCGTATCGTAGCAAAGGAAACGCCCAACGGCGAGGCATCAAAAACTGTTGCTTCAGCATGTGAGCTGGGTTATCCTCTACAGCAGACGTAATTGTACGATGAAAGGGAAAAGACCGTGAACGCCTCAAAACGTGACAAATGCGACCAGTGTAAGAAGCCGATCGACGATAATGGGCTTGATTTCAAAACACTGTCGTCTTCTGGTGATGGCGAAGTCGTCCCATGCCGTTTTTGCTGCCGCGAATGTGCGGCAAAGTTCCAGGACGACCATGACGTTTATCTGGATCCACCGGTGTATGACCGCAAGCGCTGAACAGATTTCGGACATGAAAAATAGGCGCCCAACAAAAATTGGGTGCCTATTTAATTTTAAAATGAATGATCATATTCCTGTGTACTGGAATGCAATGCCTGCAAACATATGGTCTCAGGAGATAAAAAGTGAGGCGATTTTCTACATCTTCTCCGGCGCGGGGATGCCGAGAATCCAGAGGCCGTTTTTGAGGGTGCGATTGACCGCTGCCGTCACCGCCACCTTGTGCGGCGCATGCTCCGAAGTATCGATGATTTGCACCTGCGCATACCAGCTATTAAAAGCACTTGCGAGCGAAAGGAGATACTGTGTGATGAGGTGGGGCTTGAGATCGCGCGCGGCTTGCTCGACGACTGCCGGAAAACGATGGATAAGTCGAACAACTTCGGTAGGCTCGGCGTTCATGTCAACGCGTGACTCGATCCCCTGCATATGTGCCTTCCCTACCACGGCACCGGTGCGCGCATAGGTGTATTGCAAGTATGGTCCGGAGTCACCTTCGAGCGAGAGCGAACGCTCACGATCAAACACAATATCTTTACTAGAATCCTGTTTGAGGATTTGGTATTTGATCGCAGCCACAGCCACTTCTTGTGATAGCTTCTCCGTATCTCCCGCACGGCTTTCGGTGACACGCACTTTGGCCGCTGCGGCAAGCTCTCGCAAGAGTGATTCGCCTGTGATGACATCTCCTGTGCGCGAGGACATCTTGCCCGTCGGAAGCTTCATCATGCCATGTGGCACGTGCACCATCTCGTCGGCAATGTGCGGATAGGTGAGCTCGAGCGCTCTTTTGACGACGCGGAAGAAATCGACGACTTCATTGCCAGTCACTATAATGAGAAGCTTGGTCTCGGGGTACAAATCTTTCTTGAGTTTTTCGAGTCCAAGCTCTTTGGCTTCGTAGGTCGGGATGCCTTTGGCGTTGATAAAGACACGCGTATGGAGACCGTGCTCCTCCCCTTTAAAGACGCGTGCACCTTCAGATTCGGGAAAGATATCCGGGTGTGTAATGACGATATTCTTACCGATCGGCGCTGTCTGGCTCTCGAAAAAATAGTGATCAAAATGTGTGCCCAGGATACCGTAAATCCGCTCAAATGCCTCGAGTGATGTGGTACGCCCGGTGTCATAGAGAATATTGAGTGCAGGGTCGGAGCGCTCGTAGAGCTTTGTATTGATCTCGTCTATCTCCTTTTTGGCAACAGGATCTTCCTTGTATGCGGTCGCGCCTGCTGCGTACGCAGTACCAAACTCATCGGCGCTTTCGGGATGAATGCCGAGCTTCTGGATCCCCCAGATCGCGCACGCCACGTGTACGCCGAGATCTCCCTGGTAGTTGGCGCGGATGACTTTGGCTCCCGAGAATTGCAAAAGGCGCGCAATCGACTCTCCGATCGTGTTGCTCATGAGGTGCCCGATATGAAATGCTTTAAACGGATTGGGGTCGGTGTATTCGACCATCACCGTCTCGTCGGGACATACATCGCTCGCACCCCACGCGTCTTGTATCAGTGCTTCATTGAGTGAAATGGCGAGCGCCTGCGATGAGAGGGTGAAATTGATGAAGCCGGGGCCAGCAATATCGATTCGTGCAACACCATCGATAGTGCCGAGTTTTTCGACGATCATGGTGGCCATGTCGCGTGGCGCCATCCCTACCTGCTTGGCAAACACAAGCGCGACATTGGTCGCATAGTCTCCATGGGCCATATCGGCCGGAAATTCAAGGGTGATCGTTTCTGCCGCAGCAGAAATACCGAGCTGCCCGAGCGCTCCTGTGATTGCCTCCCTGATCCCCTGTGCCGTATCCATACAAGTATTGTACTTCATACCACACTGTCAGATATTTATGAATTGTGATATGGTCGAAACAGGTTCTTTGAAACGGAAAGGTGCAAAATGATACACGTACCCAAAATCTGTTTCGATGGCGGCCCTTGCGGAGGCAAGACCACCGCACTCGCCCATATGGTCGAACAGCTTTCCCAGAAAGGGTTCTATCCGATCGTAGTGCCCGAAGCGGCAACACTGCTCATGAACGGCAACATATGGCCGGCACCATGGCCGACACTCGAATTCCAGACAGCGGTCATCGGAACAGCCAAACATCTTGAGGATGTCATGCTGCGCGCGGCGAAATCGCGATCGAAGCTGAAACCCGTTCTGTTCTGCGATCGCGGCAAAGCCACATCCAAAGCATACGTCGATGACGTGAAAATATACCTGCAAGCACTGCGGAGAAACGGGATCAGAAGCCACGTCGAGGCGCGGGACGGCTATCAAGGCGTCATCCATTTGACGACCGCCGCCAACGGCGCAGAGCAACACTACACGCTTGCAAACAACGCGGCGAGACGTGAGACCATCGCGCAGGCACGGGAATTGGATGATCGGACCCGAAGGGTTTGGATCGGGGCGCCGCATTGGCGCGAGATCGACAATTCGACCGACTTCGCCGGCAAACTCGCGCGACTGGAGCACGAAATATACGCACTCCTTGGTATTCCCGTACCAATTGAGATTGAACGTAAGTTCCTCTGCCACTATGTTGAAGCGAATCATTGGCCTATGCCGCATGAGATGATCCTGATCGAGCAAGCATACCTACTTTCATCTGATCCGGCGGTCACATCGCGTATCCGCAAACGAGGACAGGATGGTGCCAATTTTCTCTACTTTCGGACGGACAAAAAATATCTTGGTCCGGGCAAAAACGAGGAGATTGAGCGCGTCATCAGCGCACGTGAGTATGCTACACTGTTCGCCACCCAACGTGATCCGTCAAAGAAACTCATACGCAAAACGCGGGTTTGTTTTCCGTATGAGGGGCAGTATCTGGAATACGACATGATCCCCATACGAGGCGGAAAGACGCTCTACATGCTTGAGGTGGAACTCACCGAGGAAAATACTCAGGTGAAAATCCCTGACTGGATCAAGGTGATCAAAGAAGTCACCGATGATCCCGAATACACCAACGTACGGATCGCGGAACGCGTCTAAGGGCTCGTCCACAAATGACGTACCCGTTCTTTGTGAACGCCACGTATGAACGGGCTCTAAAAAATCAAAAACGCCGGGTCACTCGACTCGGCGTTTTCTTTCTTTTAAATTCAAATCTAGACCACGTCCACGCCCATACTGCGTGCAGTACCGGCGATGACGGATGCGGCATGTGCTACATCGTGAGCATTCATGTCTTCCATCTTGTCCTTGGCGATCGCTTCGACTTGCACCTTGGTGATCTTGCCTACTTTCTGACTGTGCGGCTTGGACGAACCCTTCTCGATACCTGCGGCCTTGAGTACGAGCTGGCTCGCCGGTGGCTTCTTGACCACAAAAGTAAACGTGCGGTCCTTGTACACATGCATCAAGACCGGGAGGATCGAGCCTGCCTGGGGGCGGGTCTGATCATTGAACTGCTTGACGAATTCGGCGATATTGACGCCCGCCGGGCCAAGTGCGGTACCTACCGGAGGAGCCGGCGTGGCAGCCCCCGCTGGGAGCTGGAGCTTTATGATCTTGGTGACTTCTTTTGCCATATGTCGGGACACTATACAGGAATGGCCGGGGATTTCAAGGGCCCACCGCTTGTGTATGAAAAAACGCTACCCCCTAGCTAGAGTAGCGTTTTAAGTTGAAGGTTCATGTACTTTTTGTTTCCGCCTTTTCCGTAGTAGGCATGTATTTCCTCAAGAAATTCTCCTTCTACGAAAGGTACTTCCTCAAGCTGGTCCCTGAGAAATTTCTGCACCGCCGAGTCATAACTGACCAGATCAAGATGTCTCAACTCATACCGCATCCTACCGAGACCAACGGTACGTGTCTTACATTTCTGGTTGATTATCTGCCCCAAAAATCGAAGCGTCACCATCTCTGGCCCCGACTCCGTCTCTGGTCCGGGAAGCATTGGGTGTGGTAATGATATCTGTTCGCCACGAGTCCTCGCGCGAGCGAAACTCAGCGCATCACCCGAAACCTTCCAACGATGGTGATAATCGACTGGCAACACCGTAACTACTTCCTTAGTCACTTCATCCTGCACCGCCACAAACCAGAATGAGTCCGGTTCGCTGTAAAACAGCTTATGTACTCTCTTGGAAGAACCATCCTTCCCGAGAGGAACATATTTGTCCTCATTAAGAAGCTGTGCGACTTCCTCAGGCGAGAGATGAAGACGCTCACTCACTCGCTTGAACGCATGCTCCGTGAATGTCGTGTCCAACAAGCCAACCTCCCCCTTATGTATCACGTTCTAACCTAGTGCAAATAAAGCAGGTATTTTTACCTCTGTCAAACCCTCTGCACCTGGTCGGCTTACAATCCGTAAGGCGACGCCTTACGGATTACGCCTTAGATTATGCCACAAACACAAAAAGCCAAGCGACGCTTGGCTTGTACATATTCGCTACTACTACATACCTTTTTGAAAAACCGTCAGCAGTGACTCAATGTCGTCCAGATGCTTTGCAAGGTATTCAGCGACCTTCTCATCGCTCAAGGAGTCGTACCCGTGCGCAAGTCGATTGCGGAATCCGTACATCCGAACAAATCGATCTGCGAGATCGTCCGTGATGATAGTGTGTTTGGCGAGCAATACCGGGACCTCGCGCTGACTCTCGGCGCGCACGCCCACATCGGCAAGGGTGAACTGTCCGAGATCAAACAGTGATTCGATGGCGGTGAGAAAACGATAACATACTGCAAAATATATATCGGGGGTGGCGCGCAAGTATTCAAGCGTACCGACTTCTCGATAGCGCTTGAGATCCGCGAGCGCCCCGGCGCATTTTGTAATCTTTTCGGCGATGAGTTCTTGTGCGAGGTCAGTCATAGGCCAGCACGTGCGAGAGCAAGGCGACGTCCGATGCGGACGATGTGCCGCGACGATTCGTATTCATGCATTGCACGGATCTGGAATAAAAGTCCGTCGCCGATCGATCGTTCAAAAAGAAGCTTGCCATGGACTGCGACCGTTTGCATCAAGAGCGGCGTTGCTTGATTGAGGATCGCCACATCCATCTCACGCTCGGGCACAAAACCTTGCAGTGCGCGGACAACGGCCGTCGTGGTACCCACCAAATCCGTCGGCGCACGATCGAAGAGTACCGCGATATCAACATCGCTCTCCCGCCCCGCCTTACCAGTGGCAACAGAACCATGCAGATAGCACAAAACGGTCCCGAGCTTTCGAAGTTCGTCTTGTTGTGTCTGCGTCAAAGCCAGTCCTTGTCCCATGCAGCTAGTATACCATTTCACCAAAGAAAAATCCCTGTAATGCATCATTGAAAATATCTTGTGATTTCAAGGCATATTTTTAATGCGTTTGCCCTGCCTTGTAGAGCCCAATGTCAAAAGTCAGACTTTTGACATTCAAGTTGAATGTGCATGAAGTCTTCTTTCGTGAATCCTGCGATAAAATCAGAGACCTTTTTGCACGCCGCGATAATAAGATCGGCGTACACCTTGCTATCCTTCATAAATAATCTTGAGATCGTGTTTAATCCCCGGCCGCATACGCGCAACGACTGTGGTGTCCGGCACGAGATCGACTTCTGCACCCAGTGCCTGCTTCAATTCTTCTTCAGCATCGAGAAGTTGGCTAAAACCAAGCGGATGTCCGCTGTCGGAAAAGAGTAAATCAACATCGCTGTCGGGGCGATTATCACCCCGCGCACGCGACCCAAATACACCGACCTTGCGAAAGCCGTATTTTTTGAAGATCGGCCGCGCTTTTTCGACCAATATTGCTATATCTCCCATACCCACTCATTACACCATTTCACCAAAGAAAAATCCCCGACCCTTAACAGATGGTTACTGCGGGGTCGGGGTTAACTAAACAAGGAAACAGCTATGACACAGTGGCGTCTTTTTTGAGTACCCATCTCCCGTCGATCCAATAATATCGCGCAAACAACGTAGTGAGTGCTTCATTTACGGAGGAAGGAGTTTCGCCATTATTCCAGTCGAAGAAGCCGCCGGAAAGAAAGTGCACTGCCATCGCGACAAAATCTTCGAGCGGAATCTCAACGTCCCCTATTTGCACACCATCACACATAAGAGACGTAGGGCAACTGTGGGTAAATCGTGCCTCAACTCCATTTCCATCAGAAGTTTGAACCATTAGGGTCATATCGGTCTCCGTTCATCAGTGAACCGGCGCCAGCGCCGGGTAGCCGAAATCAGCCATCGTCAGGTTACCCTTACAGACAACTTTCGTCAAACCCTCTGCACCTGGTCGGCTTCGAGCTCTACGGGAGTCTCGCGGCCAAACATCGGGACCATGACTTTGACCTTGCCGCGCTCTTCGTCGACCTCCCCTACCTTACCCTCGAGGTCTTTAAACGGTCCATCGATGATGACGACCGCCTCGCCTGCCGCGAGATCGATCGCATGACGGACCGTGTCACCACCGGCGCGCTTGAGGATCTTGTCCACCTCTGCCTGTGCCAGCGGCACTGCCTGATTGGCGGTGCCGACGAATCCGGTGACCTGGGGCGTGTTGCGCACGACACTCCACGCATCGTCGGTCGCGATCATGTCGACAAGCACGTAGCCCGGGAAGATCTTTTCCTTGATCTCGGTCTTGCGGCCGTTTTTGATCTTGATCTTCTTTTCGATCGGGACTACCACCTGGAAAATCTGTTCCTGCATTCCAAAAGAATCGATACGCTGTTTGAGATTGCGCGCAACCGCGTCTTCATATCCTGAATAGGTATGGACTGCATACCACTGTCTCTCGCTACCATGTGTTTGTCGTGCCATAAAAGAGGGTGTGTTAGTTGATAGTTTTTAGTTGTTAGTCGGAGTCCCACCCAAACTGGTGTCGAATGTGGGAATTGCCTCCGGGGTCACCTGTATCGGCTGCTGCGTGACCTCTATCGGGGAGGTGCGCGGAAGAGTGTTCAAACCCTTGGCGAGACTGGTCGTAAAGAAAAAGTCGAAGAGTCCGAGGTAGAGCGCGATGAATACAGAGACTGCGGCAATGAGAATCGTGTACACGATCGTCTGGTGCTGTGTAGGCCAGGCGACGTGATGGAGTTCGCCCCGGGTGTCTTTTACGTATTGAACGATGCGGTTTGCCATAGGTGTCTATATTAGCGCCAAAATTGGCATTTTTAAAACCCCTCGCGGGGCTTGATTGCAATAATAGCAAAACGAAGCAAAAAGTCAAGAGTTATCGCCTGGTGGTATACTATCCGGCATGGAAGAACAGGGGCGTGGTGTCGAACCATTTTCTATCATCAAACGAGCAAAAGGCTTCGTCCATGCAGGACGCGGCATCTGGATATTCCTGAAAACGACCCACAACGCGTGGATACATATCGCCATTTTGGTCGTCGCGGTAATAGCGGGTCTCTATTTTCACATCTCATACCTCGATTGGATGCTGCTTGTGGTCGCCGCGGGATTTGTCTTGTCGGCCGAAGCGGTAAATACGGCGATCGAAATCGATATCGATCTCACCTCTCCCGAATATCATCCCTACGCACGCGACACCAAGGACGTAGCGGCAGGCGCAGTACTCATCGCATCCATCTCTGCAACCATCATCGGCGTGAGTATTTTTGGGCACTACATCCTCGACCTTCTGCGACAGATCTAAGAAGCCTGCACCAGCTTAATGACACGCTTTGCTTGGGGGGTCTTGGCCAAGCTATATGAGACTTCTCGCCCACTCTTCTTGTACATGACGATGCCCGCATCGTGCAAAACCGCGAGCAGGTGGCTCGTCGACGAATGACTCATATTGAGCGCCTCTGCGATCGTCCTCACCGATCCGCCCGTCTTGGAACGCATCAAGAGCACGACGCATCGGTATCGATTGCGATCGGCGAGGAGTTTGAAGAGCGAGAGCCGCTCGTTCATCTTTAGGTCGAAGTCTTTTTTGGCCATCGTACTACTTTATCTGATCTCGTAGGTCACGTTAACATTGGAGATGATTTTGTTCTGCCCTACAGCGATCTCCGGTACAACAGCCTTTTCCATACTGCCGCCCATAGCCATATCCGCGCGCGCATACATCGGAGTGGGATAACCTCCTTCATTTTCATAGAAGCCAACGACGCGCACGATCGACACGCCAAGCGACTTGGCGAGTACATCAGCCTTCTCCTTTGCCTGCTCGATCGCCTTGTCGCGCGCCTCTGCCTTGAGAGCATCTTCGTCGTCGATCGTAAATGAGAGACCACTCACCTGATAAGCGCCCTTGCCACCGACTCCCGAGAGGAGTTCACCAGCTTTCTGCGTGTCACGCACCTTTACATTGATCGTCTCGGAAGCCTGGAATCCGATGAGATTTTGTTTGCCGGGCGGACAATAGCCACCTGTGCAGATACCCTGCGTCCATTCATATCGCGGAGATACGTTGTAGTCGGTGGTCTTGATGTCTTTCTCCTCAACACCCGCACCTTTGAGATACGCCATGATTGCATTTGCCTTCTTTGCCATTTCATCCTGCGCCTTCGCGACTTCTTTTGCCTCTTCTTGGATGGTCACGCTAAATTCGCCCGTGTCGGGCACCGCAAATACCTCACCCTCTCCCGAAACGGAGATCGTATTGGTCGGACTGATGCCTGCACCGATATATTTGTACCCGCGCAACTCGCTCACCGTAAGTATGAGGAGAAAGAGTGCGAGCATGCCGAGTGCCACGGCAGCGAGCGTGACAATCACCTGCGGCGGATGAATGTGTAAATCTTTTCGCTGATTCATGTCTTCCATAATGAATGATGTGATTATAAATAATAATGATAAACAATAAATAGGGTGGCTACATGCCGATATTCGCGATACTGTCGTATGTCGAGAGAAACGCAGGTACCGCAAAGAGCAGTCCGATCAAAGGAAGCACAAAAGCGATAATGGCTATCACAATCATCGCCACGAACAGCTTGCGCGTCTTTTCAGACGAAGCATAGACGGCGTCGAGCTTTGCCATCATCTCATCGAGTCGGCGAGCTAGTTCCTGATCTTCCATTCCGTAAGTATATCACCATAAAGGTACGGCACATCGCGTTCACTACGCCACACTTGCTATAGTGTACTATGAAATACACACTATGGAATCATCCGTACTGGCTGACATATTGACCTTCATTGATACTTCAAAATATGCGCTTTTGTTCTTCGCGTGCTTCTTTGAGGGGACGATCGCGATGATGGCCGGCGGACTCCTCTGGTCGATCGGTGCCGCCGCGTTTTGGCCTATGTACCTCACCCTCCTCGCGGCAGACGTAAGCTCCGATACCTGCTGGTATCTCGTCGGCCGATTTGGGACGCGCACGTTTGCACAAAAATGGGGTCATTTCTTCGGATTTGAGCCCCAAGACCTCGACCGTGTCGAGCGTCGATTCAAACGATTCGACATACAGATCATTATCCTCTCGAAGCTCACCATGGGATTTGGCCTTGCGATACCCACACTCATCACCGCTGGCACGCTCCGCGTCCCCTATCCGCGTTTTTTGACGATCAATACGATCGGCGCATTTATATGGGTGTTTGCGGTGGTACTGATCGGTGCTTATGTGGGAGAAGCGTTTAAGCCACTTTCACTCTCGCAGCAAATCGTCTTAAGTATCATCATACTAGGCACCTCCCTGCTTGCTCTGCGATACGCACAGCAGCGCCTCGTGGAACCGAAGTAATACAAAAAACGACACCGCAGACAACAATCACCATTGTCATCCGCGGTATCTTTTTTTCACAAAGTAGATGGCTACGGGGATCAGTGGCAGTATTGGCCAAGATGTGAGCCAGGATATCTTGGCCGCATCCCAAAACGCATATCCCATCAACTGCCACAGTACGAGAAACATCAGGATCTCGATCACATATGAGATCAGGGCGACCATCCCGAGCTTTTTCAGGAACGCATGGAGCATCTCCTCCTCCCCGTGATAAACCTGCAAAACACTTATTTCATTATACAAAAAGACACCTCCTTAACAAAAAGTAGGCACAATTCTCTTCATTTCTGCAATTTCTATATATTGGGGTGCCTATCCGGATTTGAACCGGAACTGACAGCTCCACAAGCTGTAGTGCTAACCATTACACCATAAGCACCATACCTTACCCCTTTTCACTCACAGACCCCGATTATGCCCTACATCATACTTATGTACAAGAAAGTGGTAATTATTTATGAACGGGCCCTAAAATGGGCGAGGTAACATCTTTGCGCCGCCGTTTCTTCTTGCTCGATTGCTCCAGATTTCCCATACACTAAGTATACGCTATAGCGTAGAATTAGTGTATCGCAAGTGGAGACGTCAAACACATCGGGTGATGTGGGGTGGGGTGGATGTAGCAAGGTAACTCCGCAGACACTCTGACACAGAGCTTATTTCGTCAGAGAAATGAGGGGGACGCTTGTCGCGACCGGTATGACCCTGAAGGATACTCTGCCGACCAATTTTCCGTATTCGGTGATTACATTTACTCGCCACGTACCCGGCGCCGGAAATGATTTGAGCGAGTATCCGCGGTATCCACCTTCGCGTCCGCCGGTAATGGCAAAACGCAGCGTCCCCGCATCTATCCATCGTTCGGAAATCTCATCAAACCGCTGCCACTCGTGCAAGATGCCCGTGGAGAGCCCAGTCGGTGCAAAGACTGCACTGTATACATACACTCCCTCCCCCGCGACAACATGATAGGCGGTGTTGTAGCGCAGATATGACTCATACCAAGGCACTGGCTCAGCCAAAAGCTCATAATCACCGCTTTGCGTACGGGTCACTTTATGGTACACACCCGCCTCTTTGAGCGCGATGGGTACCGGCGGGATCAGGTCGGCAAAATACAGGATGTTGAATGTAGCGAAGATCGTGATAATGATCGCAAGCGTGCGCCGAAAGTCCGCACGCACGATCATAGGTAGAAATCTATTGAGCAGCAGCATAAACAGCGCGATCGCGATCAAACTGACGACCCCGCTCAACACAAACATCCACGGACCGATGTGGAGAAAAACAGTCGGCAAGAAAAAGATGAGGAACGAAAACAGTACCGTAAAGTAGAGACTGATCTGAAACGTGAATCGCGTGTAGAGATTTCTGAAGCGCTCATTGCCGATCAAAAGGCCCGCGAGCACCACGACGAATATCCAGCTGACAGCGATCGATGCACTGCGACTATACAGCGCCAGGTACCCGCTAAAGAGATTACCAAACATGAACTGCATGACGACGGGAATAAACGGTGCCATATTCACAATGCGACGATCGCGCATCTTCCCCGCTTGGATGAAATGAATCAATAGGATGCAGGATCCGACGACCAAAAGATAAAAGAAAAACAGGAGATGTGTCTGCAGAGAATCCACGCGCGAAAAGAAAAAGAAATTATCAGCCAAAAAGCCGAGAATGAGAGCAAAGGGTGAGACATATCGCTCATACCAACGTACAAGCTCTTCGGTGCTTTTTGGAAAATAGCGCGATGCCATATCAGGTGAGATATTCCGGCGGCCGCTCTACCACTCCCGCGCGGTGATTTGCGAATCGAGTGAGTGCATAGAAAAGTGACGAGAGTCTATTTGCATACGCGCGACTCCCCTCCGATATGATGCGTCCTTGTCCCGAGGGATTCGAGGGATCGCCGGACTCATGCACCGTGACGAGACGGCGCTCGACACGGCGCGAGACAGCGCGCGCGATGTCGAGTCGGGCGGACAACTCCGTCCCGCCCGGCACGAGAAAACTCTTCACTTCGGGAAGCTGTGACTCGATGGATGTGATGAGTGCACTGAGCACTTCCACACGTTCCTGCGGCACGGATTTGGGTGCTCCGGCGACCTCGGCCTGAATCGTGAAAAGATGATCCTGCACACCGCTGAGTATCTGCGCACCCCGCACCTCATCCACGACAAAATCCTCTGGACACCCGACCTTGCACCATCCCACGATCGTGTTGAGTTCATCGAGCTGACCAAGACATTCAAAAATGGGCGACGATTTTGTGACGCGTACGCCCTGCGGACTATCGAAGAGCTTTGTAGTACCCCCATCCCCTTTGCCAGTGAAGAATGACATACATTCATCATACCAGTAAAAAGGAGGTGTCACTTTTTCATTTCCTCTTGTGGCTACTGTTCGCTTACACCCGTAAAATATACTTTCGTATACGAATATGCCGGATCCGTACGTATATATTCCCATCGCAAATACTGCGGAATGATGGCGGAAACGCATTCTCCATCCACTTTACCGGTCTCAAAAAAGAGCGTGGTGCTCCATTTTTTCCGCGCGATGGACTGTATGAGTTCTTGGTAAGCGTTTAGTGTTCCTAGTGGATGCCAAAAAGAAGTCGGGGGTAGATGAGGAATTTCTTGCGGCACGTTCGTATCGAGAATCGTATGCTTGTCTCCGTACGGCAGATCGGCTATGCAAAAATCAGGAGAAGCGATATAGAGATCGTCCACATAATAACTTTCCATACATTCAACCGACGCCCCGAGATTTTGCGCATTCAAGCGGGCTACATCGAGCGTCCGCGGGTCGATGTCTACCGCAAATACCTTCGCATGTGGTTTGGCGAGTTTGATGGCACTCGCTATAGCGCCCGAACCGCACCCGACATCCACCACTGTCGCATCATCAGGCATTGTCTCGATTACTGCGCGCACCATTTTCTCGGTTTCCTGGTTGGGAATGTAGACACGCCGATCGACATACAAGCTATGCCCGAGAAAATCAGCTTTGTTGAATATGTATGCAAACGGCTCCCCAAAAAGTCGTCGTTGCGCAAGGCGGCGGAATCGCGCAGCGTCGTTGCCTACGACATCTTGTAGTGTCTGAATGTCGGCATCTTTCAATCCCTTTTTTGTATACTCCTGTGCCACGTCGGCTATGTGAGGATCCGGGAATGTTTCCATACTTCTTGGTTATTTTATAAGGATGGCGGCAATGCAATCCATCACCTCACCTCTGCCAGTCTTCCTGCGGAGTATGAGTACCGCTTCACATCGAAAAGCGTTTCCCTATCTACAAATAATATCTCGCCATGCTCGATGCCCCAGTATTCGTCAATGAATTTCAGCAGCGTATCAATATCGTATGGTTTACAACTGTACACGTCGAAATGCAACGTGTGGTCTTCCTCGAAATAGTGAAAGGCGATATGCGACGTAACGATGCCGACAATGCCGGTAAAGCCGTATTTGCCGTGAATAGCGATGGGTTTGAAAAGCTCCTGCATACCGATTCGCTTTACAAGCCGGTGCAAGAATTGTTCCAGATCGCCACATTCTATTTTCGCCGATGGTCGACGAACCGTTGCGATGAGAATAGTGTGATGATGGACAACCATAGTGTTGAAAATGGTGGTGGCGAGAGTTAATCCGCCACCACACATTAAATCTGTCAGACGTAGCGCAGATCCCAATCGTCATCCGAGTGCTCGCGCAAGATCCCGTCTCCGTCTGAGAACGAAATGAACTGGAAGCCGTCTTCCCCGATTGCTGAGAAGCCATGTGGCTCCCCTTTTGCTTTCCTCACGACGTCGCCAGGGCCAACATAATCACCGCTACCACCAGAGATGAGCTTACATGCACTCCCTCGCGTGATAATCATGGTCGCGGCGCAGTCATGGGTATGGAGAGGTATTTCTCCGCCTGGCGCCACATTTACTTCGAGAATGTGCAGCCCGTGCGCGGACGGCATCTCGCGCACCGTCACGCCAGAGCAACCAGGTACTCGGATATGTTCCTGACTCAACATAGACATCTCCTTTTTTCGAGTAAGGACTTCTCGTCCGGGAACATAAAATCACGCCCTTGACCGGCATTCAACAAAATGTATAATAGACATACTCTTTTCAACTAATAGTATAATATGCTGGAAAAGCAACATAGTTTGGCGAGTAATATCATCCGTTCGCTGGCGGAACGGCCGGAGCAGAGTGTAGTGCAGCTCCGAGACAGCATAAGCGCTGCAGGCGGCAAGCAATATTCGCTGCAAGGATTTTATAAGGAACTCAAGAAGCTCCAGAAAGAAGGTGTAGTGTTCAAGGTGAGCGGTATGTATGGTTTGCGCCTACCGTGGGTACTTGATTCCCTGGCGTTGGCGCAGACGCTCGAGAAAAAATATGTCGAACGTCCGCAACTACCGACGATACTACCCGATGAACACAAACGGGAGATCTGGCATTTCAGCGATTTACTCAAGATGAACGACTTTTGGTCACACATCCTTCTGATACTCATACAACAATCGGAAAAGAAAGTTCTCCTGGGCTGGAATCCCCACCCATGGTTTCACCTGGTACAGACAAAGCAAGAAAAGCAGTACATCAAGTCGCTCAAGCTGGCGAAGTCAAAATTGTACCTCATCGTCGGCGGTAATACATTTCTCGATCGTTGGACACAGAAGTTTTGGGATAAAGATACCGTCGTATATTCATTCGGAAAAAGTCCTTTTGAGGCAGATCGGGCCACGTACATCAACGTGGTGGATGATTATGTGCTCACGGTCAAAGTCGACCCACAAATCGCCCGACGAATAGATGATATGTATGCGCGTACAAAATCAATGGATGACCTTGATTTGCACGCAGTCCTCTCAATTTTCCAGCAAAAAACGAAAGCACATGTCTGGCTCGAAAAAAATCCTGGGAAAGCAAAAAAGATCAAGGGAAAATTCAAGAAATATTGGGGTGTCGATTTTGATTAGTACTAAGTGAAGTCCGACTTCGCTAGTACGCTGACGCTCGTCAGCCACTGAAAATTTCCTTTTCACATGTGCCCATCACACACATCCTCAATTTATATTATGCGCACATCTTTTTTAAATAGTACCAGCGTCCTGCAAAGAATAATATCAAGACGATTACAACAGCAAAGAAGTACTTTTCTAGTTTAGAGATGACGTCGACGTACTCCATATATGCCGCTCCCACATACCACCCCACGACACCCAAAGCAGCAGCGCGCACGAATGCACCAACAAACGTAATGATCATAAATGTCTTCAGTGGATAGCGTGCTATTCCGCAAAAGCCGGATACTGCCACACCTGGGACAATGGGCAACACGCGCAGTACAAAAAGTGTGATTTCATCCCCCTTCCCGCGAGTCAGCTTCTGTTCGGTTTTTTCCAAATCTTTCCAGCTTAACCCAATCCATTTTTTATTTTTTTCGATAACGGGTTTTCCTCCCCAATAACCCAGACCGTACACGGCCAAAGACCCGAGCGTGATGCCAAAGGCCACTGGCACGGCGATAACAAAGAGCGCTCCCCGAATCACTTCCAAAAAGCCCGCGCCCGCCGGCAAAAGAAAAAAACCAGCGGTAAGTGGTACCAATGGCGACGGGATAGGTGCAATCACTTCCTCAAGCAGGGTGGCAAAAAGAATTCCGGTGGCCCCGTACGTAACGACAATCGGCTGTATTAGTGAGGTGAGTTGTTCAATCATATAGGTGACGTCTTTTTGATATGCACTCCTTACGGACTATCGAAGAGCTTTGTGGTGCCCTCATCATCAGTGAAGGATGACATATGTTCATCATTTCAGCAAAAGGGGTGTCACTTTTGTGTCTCCCCCTCTTGCTACAAAAAGCGACAAAACCGGAGCAATACTCCGGTTTTGGCATTTTGTGCGCAGGGGGGGACTTGAACCCCCAAGGATTGCTCCATACGCCCCTCAAACGTACGCGTATACCAGTTCCGCCACCTGCGCAAGCATCTGTCAAATAATCTCCATTGCAAGACTACAATGACTCCCCCACTATACGCAACATTTCTTCTATTTTCAATCTTTTGCGCCGCAAGCAAACAACTTCTTTCTTTTTGTACATTTTCTTCAAGATCACGAGAGCATCTTTTTTTGCATATCGAAGCTGATAAAGAACCCCTCTTTTGGCACCCGAAATATGACCTCTCGCACCGGAAAGTCTTGCTATATTCTCTCGAAGCCAGTTGATGAATAGAGGGCTCGCTGACACAAAAGTAAGATAGAACATAAAGCTCGAACGCCATCTTTTATCCCAATATGAGTATGTACTTCCATCGCCATCGAAGAGTCCACGCAAAAAATCAAAGAAATATGCGTCGGGAATATTCAAGGCGCCGATTGTCTTTGACTTTGCTGGGGTCAATCCCACAGAGATTAGGAAAGTATAGAAGGTAATATTCTTGAACTGTACGCGTAAGTACCCTTTTCCGTTTCCTCCTAATTTTCTTGTAATCTTGAACGGCACACCGAGACAGGTTATAAAATTTTCAAGCTGTTCCCTATCTTTTGATGTCAGATCAATCAAATATCCGTGAGACGGGGCAGACAAGCATCCATCGGATGCAAGTAGTCCTATCGCATATGCAAGGTGAGAAGACCATTCTTCTGAGAGTATCTTTTTTGGTTTTGGTCCCCGCTTCCCCATGCAGTAATACTATCATATTCTCAAGGTAATAGCGTCTACCAATTTTAAAAACAAAAAATCCCCTTGTGGGGACTGTTTGTTCTATTCCGCCTGCTCGGCAGCGACGACGTCGGCGGTTTCGACCGCAGACACCTCGGGCTCTGCACCCTTTTCAAAGTCGGCCGTCGTGGCACCCATCATGCGGGTGCGACGCAAGAGGCGGCGCGCTTCGCGTGAGACCTTCTCGCGGATGTAGTAGAGCTTGGCGCGACGGACGGTCGCACGCTTGACGATCTGGATACTATCGATCATGGGGCTGTAGATCGGGAAGATCTTCTCTACCCCGACCCCAGAAGCGACACGGCGGACCGTGAAGGTGCCTCCAGCCTCTGAGCCATGCTTGACGGCCAATACAAGACCCTCAAACGCCTGGAGGCGGTATTTGCCCTTTTCCTCGATCTTCTGAGAGACACGGACAGTATCACCCGGGCGAATCCCGAGCGCCTGACGCGCCTCCATATCGACTACCGATACCTTGATTGCCTTTTCCATACAGTGACGGGCACTATAGCATTTAAGCTTTCCAGAGGCAACTATTTCGGCTATGATGCCCCTTAAGGGCAGTTAGCTCAGTTGGTAGAGCATCTCGTTTACACCGAGAGGGTCACAGGTCCGAGTCCTGTACTGCCCACCTCATTTTGTGCCTCCGGTAGGAATCGAACCTACATCAACGGCTTAGAAGTCCGCGGCTCTATCCATTGAGCTACAGAGGCAATTCCCCTATCGTATGCGCCCGACCGCCCGCGGTCAACGCTACCGCGCAGGGTCCGTGGCGACATCCGGCGTAGAGCGGTCAAAATGCTCCTGGCGCGACGAAATCGCTTTCACGAGCGCGTTCACATCCTCATTTTTTATCGGTGCATTATGCGAATCGGCCGAAACATCCGAAGATAAGATATCGGCATTTTCCATGACCTCGAAAAGTTGCCACCCTCCATATGCAAATACGATGATGATGATCGTCAAAACTGACCCGAGCAACATACGCCAATACAGCACGAGCGTCAGACGCAACTCTTCGGGCTGAAACGAATTCGAATGCAGGATTTTTGTATACCGAGAAATGTTCATATTCTATGTATTATGATGACACCGCTTCCGTGGTAAAGACCCGAATTCTTGCATTCATACGCCAGGTTTTTGCCGTTCGTCCGGATTGATTTTCTTCCTCCGACAAGTCGACAGACTCGACCGACGAAGGCAGGGGGAGCGCATCAAACAAAGCGAGCGCGCGCATGAGCGAATCCAAACTACCCGTGCTTTCGATGAGAAACACGACGGCATGGAGATTTTTCTGATTCTTGGGTACCACCCCGGGAAGTGCGCTGCTGATTTTCACCGGCACTCCCGCTGCCGTGCCGACCGACTTGATGCTATCGATGATCATGGAAGCATCGGGTGCCATGTATGCATCGATGCGCAAGGCATTGTCTTTGTGATTTGTCGCGAGCACATGCAGGCGCGCATTCGCCGCCACCTTCTGTGCCTGCTCTCCCGCCTCAATAATCCGGCCCAGATATGCGGACTGTTCGCCCTGTACCGTAGAGCCAAAATAACCGACTGCCGCCCACACCGCGACAGCCACCGCGAAGCTTCCGTATGCGAGATATGTGGAGATGGGTTTATTCATAGTTATTTTCCGGTGATCGTGATGTTGAAGCGGTCGTTATCGACACCCGCCAAAGCACCGACAGGCACCGAGACTTTGGCATATGTCCCAGACGAGAGAAGAGTCCGCTGGAATGCACTGATGCTCTCACTCGACACCGCTGAACCTGAAAGAATGATGGTCGCAACTTTGTCTTTATTGTATGCGATACGACTGATCGATATACCCGAATGTTCAAAAGCGAGCACAGTCTGGATCATCTCAGACGGGGTCGTCGTAGCAAGTACAAGCGGCGCAAGCACATCCATGCGCATCCGCATATGCGACAATAATTCCATATCGACTGAGTCTGTCGTGGAAGCATTGAGAGCGGCGATGCCACTTTCGAGCGAAGCGCGATTCTTTTTCACGATGATAGAGCTTGGCACCAAAATCACCCCCGCGATAATCCCCACACCGATGAGAAAAAGCGAGGCGAGCAACAAAAGCTGCATACGAAATGCACGGAGCAGTTCTTGTTCGGCAGGTATGGGGAGAAGATTGGACATAGTGTAGTCTCAGTACTTATAGCGCGCGCAGCGCAAGCCCGACCGCGGTCGCATACTGCAAAGCGGTACGATAATCGATCGGCGGGATGTATTCGTCGAATGAGCATACATTGGTCCATATGTCTCCGCGGTCGGTATGGGCATGGACGCGACGCGCGATGAAATCGGTAATGCCTTTGAGATTTGCTCCCCCACCCACCATTACGACACGATCGACATGCGTGACATGATCCGTCTGCGGATCGCGACGCGTATCCCAGTAGTGAAAGTGGCGCGCGACCTCATCGGCAAACGCGGAAGCCGTCCCGGAAAGCACTTCGAGACCGGGCGACCCCGGCTTTGCACGCAGACCTTCTTCGTCTTTGAATTTATCGAGTTCTTCTTTGGACAATCCGAGCTCCTTTGCAAGACCTTGCGTGGCACCTTCGCCACCTATCTCCACGGTGGAGGTAAAAATAGGAATACCATTCTTGAGCACGGCAAAACCAGTCCGCGTGCGCCCGAAGTCGACGAGGAGGGTGACATGATTCCCCTCTTTTCCCGTAGTGATGACGCGCGCGATCGAATGTGCCTCAATCTCCAAAGAGAGAAGTACGAGGCCGGCATGTTTGAACGCTTCCACATACTTCTCCGCCGCTTCACGCGGAAATACCGAAACAGAAATCTCCATGCCCGCGTCCCCATCACGGGGGGTTACGATATCGTAGTCATACACGGCAGATGCCGGCGGGATCGGTACACGGTCCGCAAATTCGAATTCGATCACGCGCATGATCTCCTCCCGGGATTGACCTTCGGGCACATACATATCAAAGACATAGGCATTTTCTTCAGGCAGCGCCGCATGCGCGTATATGATCCCGCCAAGCTCCTTTTTGATCTCTCGCAAGACCTCTGCAAGTGCTGGCACATCCTGGACCATACCTTTCACCACAATACCGGGAGAAAGCTCGCGCTCGCCAAAATGGCGCACGCGCGCAGAGCCGCGCTCACCTTCAAGGACGACCCACCGTATTGACCCATCGGATATATCGATCCCAGCCGCCTGCATATCAAGGGATGTAGGCGGGGGAAAAGCACTCGTCAGCGTATCGACAAGGGAGCGACGCGCGCGATTGATGCTATCCGATTTGGTGGCGGACATGCTATGTATTATACCACCCTAGACGTACCTGCTTTGTGTATAGGTGGTCTAACTAAGTGCAGTGCCGGGAGGGACTTCCCTTTCCGGATGCAAAAAGGCTACGCCCTGTGCGTCGGTACCGGCAAGCAACATCCCCGCGCTTTCCACACCGCGCAGCATACGCGGTGCGAGATTGACGATGTAGGGACACTGTTTGCCGATCATATCCGTCGGAGACTTCCACTGTGCAATACCAGACACGATCGTCCGCTCTCCCAATTCCTCGCCAAAATCGATCGTACACTTGAGTAGCTTATCAGTGTCCGGAACCGGCTCCACTGCTTTAATAGTCCCGATACGGATATCAAGCTTGGCAAAATCTTCGTATTGGATGATGTCTTTCATAGTATTTATTCTACTGTATCACCAGATGTCATGTCGATAAATCGTTGCAAGATGACCGCAGCGGCGACGGAGTCATCATGCAGATCCCCCGGCGCATAGCGCGCCGCCTCAAACGAACTCCATCCCTCGTACGCAAGATCGACGGGAATACCGCTCACCCTGGTAAGCGCTTGGGCAAAACGCTCTGCGTCGGGCGTTACCATGTTGATGGATCCTCCGACCGCGCGCGTATCCCCCATCACCAAACGCTCGACACCCTCATCTCGAATGAGGCTCGTGATATACGCCAACGCTTTGGAATCGTTGGACACCATAGAATGAGGAGATGCGATCAGCCCACCCATATCAGAGAGTGCGAGTCCTATCCTCTTTTCGCCGTAGTCTATGCCAAGATATCGCATACGTCATCATGAAGATAGCATGTATATGATAAACCCGCATCGGGGTCTGATGCGGGTTTATCAAATATAGTATACACCAAGATCAGCAGATTTATTGCAAGTGCGCTTTGCATCAAATATGCCTGTCTCCTTTATTCCGCCGCAAGGCGACAAATCGTTCCTTACCTTACAAATCCTATACAATCCGTGCTGCTACGAACTTTTTTACGTCGCTAGCGACCGAGAATGCCTGTTCGATATCCACTTTGGAAAAGATTTTATGGAGGTGTGCGGGCCGATATGCTGGCTATTCCGCAGCTTTCTTACCAAATCTACTTTGTCATACAAAACGTTTCCGATAATCTTTTTGCTTTTAAGCAGAGAATTAATACCGCCGAGATTGAGCTTATCCTTCTTTGTAGCTGTTATTTTTTGTTTCCAGTCTCCCGCAACGATTTGATGTGAATCACTCACGTCATACAACACTTGTTTATTTGTAAGCTCCCAGCATATATCCACTAAATCTTGCTCATTCAATTTCTTATCAACAAGATGAAATAGTAGGGCCTCGATGATGGAGGCCGTGTAGATGATTATTGTCTTCCGAAAGCTATTCTTAGCGGCGTCGTTATACGTCGCAGACTCGGAAAAGGGAATGAGCACGACTATATGCTGAAACGCATCGTCTAGATTCTGGCGTAATATAGGATCCGTAATGAAAGGAAAATTTGACCCCGCCATAAACGCCTATTTTTTGAGCATCTTGGAAAGTGAAGGGTAACCCTTATCTTTAAGATAATTGCCGAGTTTCATGTCGCCACGCACACCCAAATCGACACCATATTGTTTTTCTATGGTGGAAATTTTAGTATCAAAACGCTTTGCGGCGAATTGACCATCTTTGTTTTTACTGCGGTCTGTGCTCATGTGAACATTCTAGCTTGTACATATGATTTTTCCAAGAAGAAGTATTCTCCAACGCAAGAAGAAACCCAAATCGATGACGATTCCAACATACTGTCGAGGTCTGACCTCGACAGTATCGGTATAAATGAGGATCGTGGTATTGCCCGCTTCATCGCGTGCGGTGATGGTTGTCGTGGCGAGTCCGTGGTATCTACTTCGACAGCTTCCTCGTAGCGAGATATTTCCAGGTGATGATGGTGAGTGAGATGAGGACGAAAAGGAGTGACATGACAAACACCGTATCCCCTTTGCCGAGACTTATCTGTGGACCGAAACCTCCTGCAGGAGAATCCGGCGTCAGTGCGGCGAGGACGATCGAGAGTGGGATCCACACGAGCGCGAAGCGCATCCAAGCTTGAGTGACCACATCACGCATTTTGTAGGTGATGAGAGAGAAAAAGAATAACGGAATAATGGGTAACAAACAAACTCCAACCACGGTCAATATTGTGGGACAACCTCCACTAGAGCCTTCAGTAAGGAGGAAGTCACAAATACGATAGTTGCCGACATAATTCCATACAAAAATTACCGCACTCAACACACCTGAAGAAACTAAAAGTGTTCGTTTGCTAGGTATAAGCATAGTTTAATATTCAATAATTATATTTCCCGCCTCCGTTCGTATATATGGTACCACCATTCCCGGCAGTGTCAGCTTGGTTGGTCGGATATACGAGTCGTCATCATTTTCAGAGTCATCGAGCTCTTGAGGCTTGGTTATCATGACCGTCACATCTTTCTTGGGTCGATAGTGGGATTCTGTAGTCGTCGCATTGGTCTTGATATGCGAGACGAAGAGCTTGTACGCGCCGTCTTTGTTTTGACGCCACTTGTATGATAGGGAGGCATCGAGCGTCGTGGTCGCGCCGTTGTAGGCGATCTCTAGTAAAGTGATAGTGTCTCTCCTGTCGGGAGATGGAAGCTTCTCGGTGTAGACGAGGGCCGTGGTATTGCCCGCTTCATCGCGTGCGGTGATGGTTGTCGTGGCGAGTCCGTGGTATCTACTTCGACAGCTTCCTCGTAGCGAGATATTTCCAGGTGATGATTATAAGGGAGATGAGTGTGAAAAGCGTGGCGGTATTGTCGAGGTCTGACCTCGACAATCATAAATCCCCGAACATCACGATTTGTACACCGCCGAACGGAATGTCGTTGCCTCGTGCTTTACGCAACAGAACATCTATCGCATCCATCATGTCCGCGCGAACCATTGAAACTTCATCAATCACAACCGTATTAATATGGCGCAAGAGCGTTGCCGTCTTTTGACTGAGCGTTAGCCGGTCAAGATGAATAAATCCTGGCGGAATTTTAAAAAGTGAATTTATTGTCTGTCCGCCGACATTGAGCGCGGCAACACCAGTGAACGCACAAACGACCGTCTGCTTTTTTGTATTGGCGCGGAAATATTGCAAAAGCACCGATTTACCAGTTCCGGCTTTGCCGGTTATGAACATGCGCTCTTTCGTATTCTCGATTTTGTCGAACAACGCCTTTTGTTCCGCGCTAAGTTCAATACCACTGATGTCAATGCTGACATTGAGCTTTTTGCGACCCCCGAATATGTTGCTAAAAAATCCCATGATGTTTATCTCAAAAGATTATCTGGCGACATGCTCCTGCGTTCCCTTCCACTCCCAGATGTGGTGCGCGAGAGTTATTGATTTTTAGATTCAGGGGTCACTCGCCATGCAACATAAAATGCCAAAAAGATAAGAAGCTTCACATTACTCATTATCGCATGCGTTTGCGCATCTTGTTGATGTGTTCCCAGATAGCCAAATCCATCAATCATCCAAAAAACCACCAAAGCCCTGACAGAAACGTCATCACTAACAGTATGTTCTTACTAAACATAGAATTTTGATTATGTTTTATTTATCTTTCTGTCCCACAGCCATGCACCAAACATGACGATGTAGCCAGTCAAAACAAAAGCGATCAGCAATAATATAATGAAAGGATACGTCAAGCCCAAAGGGTGACCAGATATTGATAGGAAGATGTTTAGTAAAAGAAGCGGCACTGAAACGGTCATGAACCACGACCACACAGTAAATAATCTCTTATTCGAAAACACTAAGGGTAGCGTCACACAAAATAAAGCACCTAACGAATAAAGGACCATCTGAACATTGTATACATTGCACCATCCCAAACTGTATTCCGCGATAATCCGACAATACCTGTACAGCGAGATGTAGAAAATGGCTGCACATACGGTATAAGACCCCATAAGTCCCCATGCGATTCTCTTATGTATGTCCATACTCTCATTGATTAGTTGCTAATATCTTTACTATTTGCATCTGCTCAAGTATCGCAATGAGCGATGCCGCCTCATCATTGGTCAAAATGCCTTTCTGCTCCCATTTGATGATACGAGATATGATCGTATCAATCGCATTTGAGAGCTTGCGTTTCTCATTCTTCTCACTCTTGTACTCCTTGTTGAGGACTTTTTGAAGTTTCGCGATCTTTTTGTCGAGCTTTTTGTCCTGTTTAGCTGGAAGATTCAGAGAATCCGCAAGGCCGCGCAGAAGCGACACGAGTTCTTCCGCGGTAATACCCTTCCCTGGAGCAATTGTAGCATCTACGGTACCGTCGCTGTTGATATCTACAGCGAGCGATGGGGATGCGTTTCCACTGACTTTAAGTGTTGCGGTCGTGCTTGCGGTGACTGGAATATCCGAAAAGATGGTCATCGATGATGTACCGCCGACGACGGTGTGAATGTCTATATCAAACGTGCCCACATCCGTACCCTTGAGAGTGACTGTCGTCGAGGTGGCCATATCCGTGCCTGCATATTGTCCTTCGCCGATGCGCCAGTAGTAACTGTTCGGGATTTGTTCTTCGTCGAGATCGAGATCAGATTCTGGGTCTGGATTCGATATCGGCCCGGTGTGATGCCCCACGCTATCGTATAGGTGCAATACAACCGGCGAGTGCACGCCGATGTTGAGTGCTGTTGCGGCTTCGGTCGTTGGCTTGGTATATGAGACAAATTCTGGAAGTGCGGTATCGGATTCAGTGATGATGTTGGTGAGTAGTGTGCGAAGAGAACTTATTTCGAGAATGTCTTTGTGTTCCCTATTTTTCCTGAGACCGATATTATGAGCTTTGATATTCACCCAATAAATCGCCCCCAATGCGGCTTTTGCCGATGGATATATCACTGTGCCATCCCCCTCGATCATCTTCGTGTCATCCAAGCCAAGCGGTTGTGGATCTATCGTTCCGTGAGCCTCGTTGTAGCGAATACCGCGAAGTGTGGGTATCCCCCATCCGACGACATTGATGACTTGTATACCGTCGGGCGGCGTCCACGATGATCCATGCATACTGTGCCAATCCTCAGCATTGAGCATGAAAGACTCTTTAAGCTTGTTGGGTGTGTTCACGTCGTTTGACGCCGGCTCATCACGACCATCGCCCTGCCCGAGCAGAAAGCGGCGGAGCACTGAATACGTGGAAATACTGCCACCATATGCTTCGCGATATGAAAGGGTAAGCGATGTCGTGGTGCTGAATTCGATGATAGGATCAGTATCCGTGCCGAGTGCAGCAAAATAATCGAGCGAAGGCAGTAGTTCATAGCCGCTTTTCATGTTTTCAGCAACTTCACGGACATTGGATGCACGAATATATCCATACCCAAATGACTCGCCGTGCAGCATTGTCAGCACCCCCTGTGGTGTACCCAACTGCGGCGTTGCCACAAAGATCACCTTATCCACTAAATCTGCTTCACCACGTATCTCAAGTTCGTCTAAAAGAGCCTTGGCAACGAGCCCGCCCATTGAATGTGCAACGATGGTTACCTTGCCAGTTCTTGAGTTATGAGCTGACTTCTCGACTTCCTCGACCATAGAGTAATGGCTTGATCTCGTTTTGATGGGATTGCGTACCACATCTCGCACATCCATACGCCAATCGTAAGGAAGGGGTTTGAAACTACGGATAGTTTCTTGAATGACAAGCTTATTCATATCATCGAGAAATGATTTGTAGATATTTGATCCAACGATCGGGAAAGTAGTCTCATCCATCACATCACTTGTGTAGATAATCGGATTAAGGCTCTCACCTGTACTACTTGAGAGTGCTAGTTTATCGACATCTGCATTCACGTTCGGCTCCCACAGTTGATTTTCGTGTTCAAAGTCTAGAAAGTCGGTCGAGGTAGCATACAACCGACTCGCCTCAATCCCCGGCAAAAACAGCACGTTGGAATTGCAGTGTTCTGTGCAAGCAGGTGTGGCGGTTGCTACATCGTCTTCGAGAATGTATGCAGAGGTGGTGCCGTTGCCTTGGAGGTACGCGAGACAGTACCCGCTGCAGGGGTACATGCCGTTGCTGGAGAAAGTGGGAGTGGTGGCACGTTCG
>Ga0194120_10001223_pt1 | contig 47599 bp, 48 predicted proteins | sample TA2MahCa65mmetaG_FD_148642 | JGI IMG/M metagenome (GOLD analysis project Ga0194120, IMG submission 148642) | Freshwater microbial communities from Lake Tanganyika, Tanzania - TA2015019 Mahale Deep Cast 65m | ecosystem: Environmental > Aquatic > Freshwater > Lake | place: Tanzania: Lake... | reverse complement strand
CAAGTGCGGAACGATTTTCTCCCATTGCTCGTCACTGAACCAGAACAAGTTCGCGTCCATGGCCTCGGCCTCCATCAAGTCGACCAAGCCACTGAACCAAAACATGGTTAATTAGGTCTTAACCCTAGAGTGGCCCTCGCGCCTTCGCACAGCCTTATCGCCGCGCCCATCCAGCCGCCGTTTTGACGTAGCTTCGCTTGACCGCGGCCCAGGCGATGCGATGCGCCGCCTCTTCCTGCCGAGGGTCGCCGTGACGGGCGTCGAAGGCGTGATTGAACGCCTCGCGATAAATGTCCTGGGCGTGGTCGGGCAGGAGGCGCTGGAGATTTTCGGGCAGGTCGGCGTTGCTGGCGTAGGGCATGCCGCGACCTCCGGTCAGGCGCCGTTCATCTCTTCGGCGATCGCCTCGGCGGCGGCGGCCGGATCGGCCGCGCGGGTAATGGGCCTCCCAATGACGATATAGTCCGCTGAGGCGGCGATCGCCTCTCCCGGCGTCATCACCCGCTTCTGGTCTCCGGCGTCGGCGCCCTCCGGTCTCACCCCCGGCGTGACCAGCAACATGTCGGGGCCGACGATGGGGCGAATGGCGGTCAACTCCATCGGCGACAGGATGAGGCCGTCGACCCCCGCCGCCTTCGCCTGCCAGGCGCGCCGGGCGACCAGTTCGGCGACGCCGCAGGCGTAGCCCGCTTCCTTCAGATCGGCGTCGTCATAGGAGGTCATCACCGTCACCGCGAGCAGCTTCAGCGCGCTGTCTGTCGCACCCTCGCGCGCCGCCGCCATCGTCTGAGGAAAGGCGTGGAGGGTAAGAAAATCCACGCCGAGCCGGGCGATCTGCCTAGTCGCGCGTTCCACGGTGACGCCGATGTCATGGAGCTTCAAGTCCAGAAACACGCGCTTGCCGCTTGCTTTCAATTCGCGCGCGAAATCGAAGCCGCCCGGCGCATAGGCGAGCTCCATTCCGACCTTGAAGAAAGCGACCGTCTCGCCAAGCGCCGCGACCAGCGCGCGCGCCTCGCCGACGCTTTCCACGTCGAGCGCGACGATGAGGCGGTCGCGCGCCTTCACGCCCTCGGCTTTCCGCCGTGGCCGGCCTTGCGATAGCGCCAGACCCGCGCCGGCGGAATATTGAGCACGATCGGCGGCGATCCCTTGCCGACAAAAGCGCCTTTGACGCCGTGGGCATGCATCGGCATCGGCGATTTGGTCAGGCCGTAAGTGAATTGGATGAACAGCCCGTCTTCGCCCATCAGCTCGAAAGCCTGGTTCAGCAGTTCGACCCGATCGCGCTCGGGCCGCACCAGCAGCGGCAGACTCGAGACGACGGCGGCGATTTTCCCCGCGACCTTGCCGTCGAGCGTCGCCTTCAGGCCATAGGCGTCGCCCTGGACGATATTGACGCCGGGAAAGCGCTCGGCGAGCAAATGGCAGAACCGCGTCTCGAATTCGACGAGCACCAGGCGCTCCGGCGCGATTCCGCGGGCGAGCAGCGCCTGAGTCACCGGCCCGGTGCCGGGACCAAGTTCGACGATATGCCCGTCCCTGTCCGGTTCGACGAAACCCGCCATCGTCTTGGCGAGCGCGCGTCCGGACGGCGAAACGGCGCCGATGAGGCGGGGATTCTCGATCCACTGGCGGATGAAGCGCGCGTTATCCACGAGGTTTACGCGACCGCCGGCTTTTTGTGATCTCTGCGGCACAGACCCCTCCCCCGAATCAGCGCGATGAAACGCGCAAACGGCCCCCGCTGTCGGGGGCCGTTTTGTCGGATGATAGGAGAGCCGCGCGCCGAAAACAATGCGTCGGCCCCAGTCGATCGAAGCTCGCGCCTCGAAGGACGTCGCCGCCCTGGCCGGTCAGAGACCCTTGGGCGAATTTGGACGACGGCAAGAAATAAGCGAGCCTGGAGGCTCGCATGGTTGCCGCATATAATTCGCGGCGCCGACTTAACCTTCGCCCTTCGCGATGAGCGCCCCATAGGCGTCCATATCGATGACGCCGCCCGCCGCGTCGACGGCGGCGCGGTCCTTTGGCGTCAACGCCTCCTGGGCGACATCGAGCCGCTTCCAGCCGGGCAGAGGCGCATCGCCGGCCGAATCCGGCAGATATTTCGAATCCGCGATTTTCTGATAGGCGTGGATATATCGCGGGCAATTGACCCAGACGCTTTCGACCGCCACGCTGACAAGGAATTGCGCGCCAGGATAAGCCGCAAGAAGCGACGGGTCGCGCGAAATCGCCGCCGCGCCCTGCGCGCGCAAGCGGTTCGGCCTCAGAAAGTCGATGAACAGCAGTCCGACATTCGCCGTCTCGACGAGATTGCCGGCCGAATAAAACATGCCGTTGCCGTCGTACCAGGGGAAGATCAGCGCGCTCGGTCCGACGACGCGCACGAACCCCGTCGCGCCGCCCTTGTAGGAGACCGTCGGCCGGCCGACCGGATCAACGGTGGCGAGAAAAAACATGTCGCGCGACTGGATGAAATCGATGTCATGCGGCGCGAATTCGGCGTGCATCACGCCGCCTTCCATCAGATCGGCGAGGCGGCGCGTATCGAATTCATCCTGAAGCGCGCGATGCGCCGCGCCGTAATAATTGGACATGAAATCCTCCCGCGCCCGCCGGCCTATTGCGCGCTCAGCGCGACGAGATCGTCGAAACGCAGCGCGCCGACGATGTTCTGCGCATCGTCGAGAAGTTCATAGACCGGATCATTGTCGCCGTAGATCGCGAAAAGCACGATCACGTCGCGATCGCCGCCGCCTTCGCGATGGGCGTCGTCCGACGGCGGGGTGACCGTATAGCGCCCGACGGGCCTTGCTTCCTTCAGGCGGCCGTCGGGTTCATAGAGCCGATGCTCGCCCTGAATGACGAAGGTTTTGTTCAGGCTGCGATGGCGATGCAGGATGATTTGCCGCTTCGCGTCGAATTTGAACAGCACATGCGCGATACGATTGGTCGCGTCTATGTCGAGTATGGAAAAGGCGAGATGTTCGATGCCATCGAGGCGTCGCCAGTGAATGTTCGTGTCGTCGAAAGCGAATTGCGGCATGTCGGCTCTCCCTTGAAAGCGCCAGGCCGGACTGTCCGAAAGACGCCGCCGCGGCGCCAGGGAATCGCGCCTGAAAGCGTTCGGGCAAAATGCCCGGCGTCCGATCGCGCAGGCGCCCTATGGGAGCATGCTCTATCCGCCGAACAAATCCTTCATCCGCGCGAAAAAGCCCGTCTCCTCGGGATGAGTGTCATGCGAGGATTCCTCCTCGAATTCGGCGAGCAGCTCCTTCTGGCGCTTGGTGAGTTTTTGCGGCGTCTCGACGCTGATCTGCACATGCAGATCGCCGTGGTCGCGTCCGCGCAGGATCGGCATGCCTTTGCCCTTGGCCTTGAGCTGGCGTCCGGACTGCGCGCCCTCGGGAATTTTGAGCTTCACCTCGGAGCCGTCGAGCGCATGCACCTTGATCTCGCCGCCAAGCGCCGCGCGCACCATCGAAATCGGCACGCGGCAATAGAGGTCGGCGCCGTCGCGCTGAAAGAAGGGATGGGGCTTTACGGAAAGAAAAATATAAAGATCGCCGGCCGGTCCGCCGCGCAGGCCGGCCTCGCCTTCTCCGGCGAGCCTGATGCGCGTGCCGTCCTCGACGCCCGGCGGGACATTGACCGAGAGCGATCGTTCGATCGTCTTGCGTCCGGCGCCGGAGCAGGACGGGCAGGGGTTCTCGATGATCTCGCCACGTCCCTGGCAGGTCGGGCATGTGCGTTCGATCGCGAAAAAGCCCTGCTGCGCGCGCACCCGCCCCATGCCGCCGCAGGTCGTGCAGGTCTTGGGCTTCGAGCCTTTTTTCGCGCCTGTCCCCGAGCAGGGCTCGCAGGTCGCCGAAGTCGGAATTTTCAGCGACGCGCTCTTGCCGTGATAGGCCTCGTCGAGGGTGATCTCCATATTGTAGCGCAGATCCGAGCCGCGCTCGCGACCGCCCGAGCGACCGCGCCGGCCCATCACGTCGCCGAACAAATCCTCGAAAATATCGGCCATCGAGGCGCCGAAGCCTTCGCCGGCCCCGAAGCCGCCGAACCCGCCGCCCTGTTCGAACGCGGCATGGCCGAAACGGTCGTAGGCAGCGCGCTTCTGCGGATCGCACAGGCACTGATAGGCCTCGTTCAATTCCTTGAACCGCGCCTCCGCCTGCCTGTCGCCAGGGTGCCGATCGGGGTGGCATTGCATCGCGGATTTACGGAAGGCGATTTTCAATTCGACTTCCGTCACCGTGCGGGTGACGCCGAGAACTTCGTAATAGTCGCGTTTGGACATTTCTTAGTCTTCGAGCGGTTTTTCCGGAGCTCCGCCGATCCGCTCGCCCGCCGCTTCGTATATGGCTTCGAGAGGATTTAGCAACTCCGGCAAATCGATCAACGCCGTTCGCCAGACGACGCGAAAGTCGAGTTCGACATATCCGTGGGCGATGCGATTTCGCATATCGATCATGTCGCGCCATGGAAGTTCGCCATGCGCTGCGGCGAAGGACGGATAGGATCGCGCCAATCGGGTCGCGGCTTCGCCGATGATAATGAGATTCATGGCGACCGCCTGCTGCGTGCGCTTGTCGGCGAGAAAGCCGTCTTCAGTCATGCCTTCGACAAAGGATGCCGCGAGGCGAGCCGCTTCGAGGATCTGGTCGAGAAGCACGAAAACGTCGCCGTCCTTCATATTGGAACGGCCTCGGCGACGATTTTCGCTCTGATACGCTTGGGAAGCTCCAGAGGCGTCAGGAGATCGACTTTCACGCCCAAAATAGTTTCGAGCTCGGCGTGAAGCCCGCCCAAATCAAAGAGCGTCGCGCCGGGCAAAGCATCGACCAGAATGTCGATATCGCTGCCGTCCTCATCCTCGTCGCGCAATACCGAGCCGAAGACGCGCGGGTTGGCCGCCTTGCGGCGGCTGACCGCGGCGCGAACGGCTTCGCGATTATTGTCGAGGGCGAGCGAGGGTTTCATTTTGTCAATCCGAAGGTCGGGTCCAGCCATTCTAAACGATTTGGCGTTGATAGCCGAGCGTTCAGGACTGGCCGAGTAAGTCTTGCGCCATGCCGTCATAGAGCCAAAGCGACCAGTTCGTCGCCCAGGGGGCGAGGGGTAATCAGCCATTCTGAGCATTGGCGCAAAAGGATAGAGCACGGTCAGCGCGACGCCCGCCATGGGCGCGCATCCCTTCTCCTACGAAGGGGGAGAAGGTGGCCCCTTGCGTTAGCAAGGGTCGGATGCGGGCGCTTGCCGCCGCCACAAAATTATGAAGGCCGCCCAATCCTGGCGGCCTTCATCCGTCACGCGTTGGGCGCGACACCCTCTCCCGCGAGCGGGAGAAGGGATTCGCGAATTACTTCTTGTCGTCGCCGACGTCCTTGAACTCCGCGTCGATCACGTCGTCCTTGGGCGCCTCCGGCGCGCCGGCGCTCGAGGCGTCGGCCTGCTGGGCCTTGTACATCGCCTCGCCGAGCTTCATCGAGGCCTGAGCCAATTCATTGGTCTTGGCCTTGATCGCATCGGCGTTGTCGCCTTCGATCGCGCTCTTTAACGAAGCGATCGCCGCTTCGATCGCGCTCTTGTCGGCGCTAGAAACCTTGTCGCCGAATTCAGCGACGGATTTCTCCGCGGCGTGGATCGCGGCTTCGCCATGGTTCTTGGCGTCGACGAGTTCGCGGCGGATTTTGTCCTCCGCGGCGTGCGCCTCGGCGTCCTTGACCATCTTGTCGATGTCGCCTTCGCTGAGGCCGCCCGAGGCCTGGATGCGGATCTGCTGCTCCTTGTTGGTCGCCTTGTCCTTCGCCGTGACATTGACGATGCCGTTGGCGTCGATGTCGAAGGTCACCTCGACCTGCGGCATGCCGCGCGGCGCCGGCGGAATGCCGACGAGATCGAACTGGCCGAGCAGCTTGTTGTCCGCCGCCATCTCGCGCTCGCCCTGGAAGACACGGATGGTGACCGCCGTCTGACTGTCTTCGGCGGTCGAGAACACCTGGCTCTTCTTGGTCGGAATCGTCGTATTGCGGTCGATGAGGCGGGTGAAGACGCCGCCCAGCGTCTCGATGCCGAGCGAGAGCGGGGTCACGTCGAGCAGCAGCACGTCCTTCACGTCGCCCTGCAGCACGCCCGCCTGCACCGCGGCGCCGATGGCGACGACTTCGTCGGGGTTGACGCCCTTATGCGGCTCCTTGCCGAAGAACTGCTTCACCACCTCCTGCACCTTGGGCATGCGGGTCATGCCGCCGACGAGCACCACTTCGCCGATGTCGGCCGCCGACAGTCCGGCGTCCTTCAGGGCTTTGCGGCAAGGCTCGACCGTGCGCTGGATGAGGTCGTCGACGAGCGCTTCGAATTTCGCGCGCGTCAGCTTCAGCGTCAGATGTTTCGGCCCTGTCGCGTCGGCGGTGATGTAGGGCAGGTTAATCTCGGTCTGCGTCGCCGAGGAGAGTTCAATCTTGGCCTTTTCCGCCGCCTCCTTGAGGCGCTGCAGGGCGAGCTTGTCCTTGGTCAGGTCGATGCCCTGCTCTTTCTTGAACTCGCCCGCGAGATATTCGACGAGGCGCATGTCGAAGTCCTCGCCGCCGAGGAACGTGTCGCCATTGGTCGACTTCACTTCGAAAACGCCGTCGCCGATCTCCAGGATCGACACGTCGAAAGTGCCGCCGCCAAGGTCATAGACCGCGATCGTGCCCGACTGTTTCTTGTCGAGGCCATAGGCGAGCGCCGCCGCCGTCGGCTCGTTGATGATGCGCAGCACCTCGAGGCCGGCGATCTTGCCGGCGTCCTTCGTGGCCTGACGCTGAGCGTCGTTGAAATAGGCGGGGACGGTGATGACGGCTTGCGTGACCGTCTGGCCGAGATAGGACTCGGCCGTCTCCTTCATCTTCTGCAGAATGAAGGCTGAAATCTGCGACGGCGAATATTGCTTGCCGGAGGCCTCGACCCAGGCGTCGCCGTTGTTCGCCCTGACGATCTTATAAGGGACAAGGCCCATGTCCTTCTTGGTCATCGGGTCGTCATAGGTGCGGCCGATCAGCCGCTTGATGGCGAAGAAGGTCTTGTCGGGATTGGTGACCGCCTGACGTTTGGCGGGCTGGCCGACGAGGCGTTCGCCGTCGTCGGTGAAGGCGACGATCGACGGCGTCGTCCTGGCGCCTTCGGCGTTTTCAATGACCTTGGGGCTCGACCCTTCCATGACGGCCACGCAGGAATTGGTCGTGCCGAGGTCGATGCCGATAATTTTTCCCATATCTTTGTCCTTTCGCTGGCGAACGCCGGACCCCGAAGCGGTCCGGTTCAAAAAGGCGAAGGACAGCGGCTCGCTGTGAGCCCGCCGCGCGATCCTCCCCCTCGCTCTCCCAAGATTGTGTTGCGTTCATGCGGCCGCAAGAGCAGGCCGCATATAGAAGAATCATTTCCTTGCGACAAGGCGCCCGGCCCCAATCGCGCCGGCTTTGGCGGCCTGAACGAGAGTCGAGGCCAACTAAAAGCCGTGAGGGCGGTTGACGAATGACTGATGACTGACGATTATTAAAAGTCGTCAGCACGAATGCCGCAGGCCGTCGCCTCATAGGAACAAGCTGAATGCTCCGCTCTCATTCGCGTGCTTATGCGCTTCTCGCGCTGCTGGCTGCGGCGCTGGCCGGCTGCGACGGCAAAGATCAACGCGCCGCGGAGGCAAGCGAGCGCGCCGAGCGCCCGGTGCTCGTCGCCCCCGCGCGCTACGCCGCCCAGTCGCAGACGCGCGAATTTGTCGCCACCATCCGGCCGAGGGTCGAGTCCGATCAGGGCTTTCGAGTCGCCGGCAAGGTGGTCAAGCGCTTCGTCGAGGTTGGGCAGCGGGTGAAGGCGGGCGATCCGCTCGCGGCGCTCGACGAGCAGGACTTGCAGCTGCAGAAAGAACAGGCCGACGCTGAATTCGCCGCGGCGCGGATGGCGCAGACGCAGGCCCTGGCCGACGAGAAGCGCGCCGCCCAGCTGCGCAGCAAGGGCTGGGTCGCCCAGGCGGCGCTCGATCGGGCGCGGGCGGGCGGAGAGGAGTCGCGTGGGCGGTTCCGGCGGGCGGAACGCGCCGTCGAACTCGCCGGCAATGCGCTCGACTACGCCACGCTGCGCGCTGGCGCCGACGGCGTCGTCACCCAGACGCTCGTGGAGCCGGGGCAGGTGGTGTCGGCGGGACAGCCCGCCGTGCGCATCGCGCACGCCGGCGAATTGGAAGCCGCCGTCGCCCTGCCGGAGGCGTTCGCCGCCGCGGCCGGCAAGGGCGAGGCGACCCTGACGCTCTGGTCGAAACCCGGCGCGGTCTATCGCGCCAAGCTGCGCGAATTGAGCCCGGCGGCGGATCCTGTCACGCGGACTTTCGCGGCGCGCTTTTCGATTCTCAATCCGGATTCGGCGGTCGCGCTCGGTATGAGCGCGACGCTGCGCATTTCCGGTTCCGAGGCGCAATCCGTCGTCAGCGTCCCGCTCTCGGCGATCTACAATCAAGGCGCCGGGCCCTCGCTTTGGAAGGTTGACGGCGAAGGAAACTTGCAACTCGTTCCCGTGACTTTGGTGCGCCTGGAGGCGGACCACGCGCTTGTCGCCGGCGGGGTGAAAGAGGGCGACAGCATCGTCGTCCTCGGCGTCCACAAGCTCGATTCAAATATGAAAGTCCGCGCCATTTCGCGGCAGTCGCTGTGAGAACAGGGCGATGAGCGACGTCAACCTTTCGCGCTGGGCCGTTCAACGGCCGACGCTGATGTTGTTTCTGATGATCGCGATCAGCCTCACCGGCGTCTATTCCTACATGCGGCTCGGCCGCGCCGAGGATCCCTCCTTCACGATTAAGGTCGCCATCATATCCGCCTCTTGGCCCGGCGCGACCGCGACCGAAATACGCGATCAGGTCTCCGATCCGATCGAGAAGAAGCTTCAGGAATTGGCCTTCCTCGACAAGATCGAGACCTATACGAAGCCCGGCTTTCTGGCGATGCAAGTGACCTTCAAGGACACGACGCCGCCAAGAGAAGTGCCGCAGCTCTTCTATCAATTGCGCAAGAAGCTCCACGACATTGCGCCGACGCTGCCCGCCGGCGTGGTTGGCCCGCAGGTCAACGACGAATATGGCGACGTGGATACGGTGATGTATGCCGTAACCGGCGACGGCGCGGACTACGACGTTCTCGACAAGGTCGTTCAGGCGCTGCGCCAACGGCTGCTGGCCGTGCAGGATGTGGCCAAGGTCGATGTCTATGGCGACCAAGGCCGCCGCATCTTCGTCGAGTTCAGCGAGGCGAAGCTCGCCGGCCTGGCCATCCCGCCCCAGGCGATCTTTGATTCGCTCGCCAAGCAAAACGCCATCAACGACGCGGGCGTGTTCGAGACGTCGTCGAATCGCGTGCGCGTTCAGGTGACGAGCGATCTCAAGGGCGCCGACGCCATCGCCGCGATTCCAGTCGAAGCGAACGGCAAGGTGATCCGCCTCGGCGACATCGCCGAGATTCATGCCGGTTTCGAGGATCCGCCAAGTTTTCTCGCGCGCTTTAAGGGCCAGCCGGCGATCGTCGTCGGCGTCGTCATGGCGAAGGGCGCCAATGTTCTCAGATTCGGCGAGAACCTCGGCGTTGCGGTGCAGGAGATGCGCGACAAAACGCCGGTCGGCGTCGACATCGATAAAATCGCCGATCAGCCGAAGGTCGTCGAAGAGGCGATCGGCGAATTCACCCGCTCCTTTCTGGAGGCGCTGGTGATCGTGCTCGGCGTGAGCTTCGTCTCGCTCGGCTTTCGGACGGGAATCGTCGTCGCCCTTTCCGTGCCGCTGGTGCTCGCGATCGTTTTCATCTTCATGGGGCCGCTTGGCATCGATCTCCAGCGCATTTCGCTCGGCGCGCTGATCATCGCGCTCGGGCTGCTCGTCGATGACGCGATCATCGCCGTCGAGATGATGACGGTGAAGATGGAGCAGGGCTTCAATCGCATTAAAGCCGCGACTTTCGCCTGGCGATCGACAGCCTTTCCGATGCTCAGCGGCACGCTGGTCACAGCGGCGGGCTTCCTGCCCGTCGGTTTCGCCAATTCGAGCGTCGGCGAATATACGGGCTCGATGTTCTGGGTGCTGCTCGTTGCGCTCATCGCTTCATGGTTCGTCGCGGTGACGTTCACGCCCTATCTCGGCGTGAAGCTTCTTCCCGATTTCGCCAAGCTGCATCCCCATAGCGATCCGGACGCGATCTACCAGACGCCGTTCTATCGGCGATTGCGCGCCGTCGTCACCTGGGCGGTCGACTATCGCGGCGTTGTGATTGCAGGCGTCGTCGCCATTTTCGCGCTCGCCGTCCTCGGCTTCTTCATCGTCCAGAAGCAGTTTTTCCCCTATGCGGAGCGTCTGGAGCTGTTCTTTCAGCTGCGCCTGCCGGAAGGCTCGTCGATCGGCGCTTCGCTCGAGGCGGCGAAACAGGCCGAGATGCTCCTGAAAAACGATCCCGATGCCGAGCTTTACACGAGCTATGTCGGACAGGGTCCGCCGCGTTTCTGGCTCGGCCTCAATCCGCAGCTGCCGAACGAGGCCTATGCGGAAATCGTCATCGTCGCCAAGGACATCGCGGCGCGCGAGCGTTTGAAGAAGAGGCTCGAGACCGCTATCGCCAATGGCGCCTTGCCGCAGGCGCGCGCCCGCGTCGATCGCTTCTATTACGGGCCGCCCGTGGGCTTTCCCGTGCAGTTTCGCGTTGTCGGCGCCGATCCGGCGAAGGTGCGCGCCATCGCCTATCGGGTCCGCGACGTCATGCGCGGAGATGAGGGCGTCGACGATCCGCACCTCAATTGGAACGAGCAGACGCCGCGCGTGCGCCTCATCATCGACCAGGATCGCGCGCGGCTCCTTGGACTGACGCCGCAGGACGTGTCGAACCGGCTTCGCCTGGCGATTTCCGGCGTGACGATCGCGACCTTGCGCGACGGGATCGATCAGGTCGAAGTGGTCGCGCGCGCCGTTCCCCAGGAGCGCGGCGATCTTTCGAGGATCGGCGACATGGTCGTCTATACGCGCGACGGCAAGACGGTGACGGTCTCGCAGGTCGCCAAGATCGTCTATGAGCACGAAGAGCCGATTTTCTGGCGGCGCAATCGCGACATGAGCATCACGGTGCGCTCAGGCGTCAAGGACGGCGTGCAGGCGCCGGACGTGACGACGCGCATCTGGCCGCGCCTCGCGCAAATTCGCGAGACTCTTCCGCCGGGCTATCGCATCGAAATTGGCGGCGCGATCGAGGAATCTCAAAAAGGCAACGCCTCGATCTTCGCGGTGTTTCCGCTCGTCGGGCTCGTCATGCTGACGATCGTGATGTTCCAGTTGCAGAATTTCACCCGCGTCGCGCTGGTGATGATGAGCGCGCCGCTCGGCGTCATCGGCGCCTCGCTCGCGCTTAACCTCGCCCATGCGCCTTTCGGCTTCGTCGCGCTGCTCGGCCTCATCGCGCTTTCCGGCATGGATATGCGCAATTCGATCATCCTTGTCGATCAGGTGCGACAGGATCTCGAGCGCGGCGAAAAGTATCGAGAGGCGATCATCGGCGCGACAATTCGGCGGGTTCGGCCAGTCGCGCTGACGGCGCTTGCCGCGATCCTCGCGATGATTCCATTGTCTGGCTCGGCCTTTTGGGGTCCGATGGCGCTCACCATCATGGGCGGGCTGTTCGTCGCCACTTTTCTCACCGTCCTGTTCCTGCCGGCGCTTTACGCGACGTGGTTTCGCCGTCATCTTGGCGAGGGACTGGCCGAATCCGATGGCGCGCGGGTCGAGACTTTGGCCGACGGGCTTGCGAGGGGAGCGGCCGAATGAGCGTCATGGGCGCGAGCGCGCAGAGCGCGCGCGAAATCGAGCAGCGCGCGAAAATCATCGCCACGGCCGAACGGCTGTTCCGCGAGATCGGTTTCCAGAAGACGACGGTCGCGGACATCGCCCGGGAATTGCGGATGTCGCCGGCCAATGTCTATCGTTTCTTCAGCGCCAAGTCGGAAATCAACGCCGCCGTCGCGCGGCAGTTGATGAGCGAGGTCGAACAGGCGGCGCAGGGCATCGCGCGCGGGCCGGGCGCGGCGGAGGAGCGGCTGCGCGCGCTCATCCTGTCGAATGAGTCGATGAACGCCGCGCGTTACGTCGCCGATCGCAAGCTTCACGACATGGTGGAAGCGGCGCTCATCGAGAATTGGCCGATCATATCGGAACATATCGACCGGATCGACGCCGCGATCGAGGAGGTCATTCGATCGGGCATGGACGCCGGCGAATTCGTCAAGGGCGACGCGCAGCTTGCGGCGCGCCTCGTGCATACAGCCTGCATTCGCTACTGCCATCCGCGATTGATGGTGGAATGCGCCGATCGGCCGATTCCGACCAGCGCCCAAATGGTCGAATTTTGCATCGCAGCGTTGCGAGGAGGCCGTTGCGATCTTGGTCCTTCGGCGGCTTTGCCGCGCTAGCGTAATTCGATCTATACCTACGGCGTCGGCCCGTATAATAAGTGGATCGCGCGGCTGTTACGGCGCGCAATGGCAAGAGAACAACGGACGGTCGATGAAGGTCACTCTGGTTCAAATGAATTCGGTGGGCGACAAAGCCCTGAACCTCGCCAATGCGCGCGCCATGATCGAGCGCGCTGTCGTTCAGGAGCGTCCGGACTGGATTTGCTTGCCGGAAGTGTTCGATTTCATCGGCGGGTCGCGCGCCGAAAAGATGGCGGCGGCCGAAGAGCTGCCGGGCGGCCCGGCTTATGAAATGTGCCGGACGCTCGCGCGCGAGCATAAGGTCTTCATTCACGCCGGCTCGATTCTCGAAAAGACGCCCGGCGAGGAGCGGCTGCACAATACCAGCGTCGCCTTCAATCGCGAAGGCGAAGAGGTGGCGCGCTACCGCAAGATCCACATGTTCGACATCACCGCGCCGGATGGCGCGAAATATCACGAAAGCGCCGCCTTCAAGCCCGGCGATTCCGTCGTCACCTATGATTGCGAGGGCCTGACCGTCGGCTGCGCCATCTGTTACGATCTGCGCTTCTCATATCTTTTCCAGGCGCTCGCGGAAAAGGGGGTCGATATCGTCGCCTTGCCGGCGGCGTTCACGCTGGTGACCGGCAAGGATCATTGGGAAGTGCTGTGCCGGGCGCGCGCCATCGAAATGCAGGCCTATCTCTGCGCCCCGGCGCAGACCGGCGCCCATAAAGCCGGGCATGAGACGCGCTTCACTTATGGGAATTCGCTGATCGCCGATCCTTGGGGACATGTCGTCGCGAAGGCCTCGGAAGGGCCGGGGCTCGTGTCGTCCTATGTCGACGTCGACCGCATTCGCAAGGTGCGCGCCATGATTCCGGTGGCGCAACATAAGGTGAAATTGGCGGGTTGACCGGATCGATTTCGTCCCATCGCGGCGTCGCGGGCCGTCTCGCCGGCCGCCGACCGAACTCTTGACTGTCCTTGCAAATAGGTAATTTATGCGTACTATCTCAACCGGGACGCAGCGCCCGTTTATTGCTCTAGTGACGATTGCCAGAAGCTTCGAGGGGGAGTTGTGTTCGGCCCATTCCCGATAAAGCGAGCATTGGGCGCTTTGTTCGCATGGTAAGAAGAACTGCTCCAGGCAGCACCCTGACGCGGGCGGCTCTGCGAGAGGCCGTCTACGGCTGCTGTCCTTCCCTTTCCCGCGCCGAAGCCCGCAAGATTCTGGACGCGACCTTCGACGAGATCAGCGAAGCTTTGCTGCGCGGCGAATCCGTAAAGCTGCGGTCCTTCGGGACCTTCAACGTGCGCGCCAAGCGTGAGCGCGTTGGCCGCAATCCGAAAACCGGCGTCGAGGCCACGATTACGCCGCGCCGAGTGTTGACCTTCAAGGCTTCGCCCGTGCTCGTCGCGCATGTCAACGGCGATGCGGTCATTCCTGAAGAGGACTGATTCCTCTATCATGGAATTCAGAATGTCGTCGTCGGCGATGCGTTCGCGGCGGGCCGAGCGGCTCCTCATATCCAAGGTGAACGATGCAGAAATTGAGCGTGGCGGTCGCCGTCTTCGCTGCCCTTACCGCGTTGGTCGGCGCCCATAAGGGCGATTCCAGTCTGTTTGTCCTAGCCGCCGCCTCGGCGCTCTGCGCCTATACGACGTGGCGCGCCGTGCACATGTCGAGCTTCCTGAAAATCTTCGCCTGCATTTTTTCGACGGAGACCATCGTCTTCGGTCTCATCGGCCTTATGCAGGCCGAGGGCTTGTGGCCTGAGTCGTTGAAGGACTACGCGCCGCCCGAGACCATGCCGCTGACCGTCGCGGTGTTTTCGATCATTGTCTACGCGGTTTCGCACATCGGCGTCATTCGGGAGATGACGCGCATCGCCGATCTCTATTTCGATACGCGCGAGCGCGGTCAGGGGCGCGTCTGGCCGTTCCAGCCCTTCGCGGCGCGAGAAAGCGCCATCGCCATCGCCATGGTGGTTGTGCTGGTGCTTCTTAATCAAGGACAAGTCGGCATCACCGTGCGTCTGTCCTTTTTCAATCGCGACTGGTTCAACGCCATTCAGGAGAAGAACGCCGCGGAGTTCTGGCGGCAGCTGCTGCTGGTCTTCACGCCATGGGCGTTTGTTTACGTCGTCTCCGTGATCATTGAATTCGTCTTGCAGTCCATGCTCATCATCCGCTGGCGCCGGTGGCTGACCGAACATTACATCGAGCGCTGGCTTGGCGCGCATGCCCATTACGGCATGGCGATCGCGGGCGGCGGCGCCGACAATCCGGATCAGCGCATCGCCGAAGACGTCAATCGATTCATCAGCGGCGCGGAGGAAGGCTACGGCATTTACACCTATTCGATCCTGCTGATCGCCACCTTAAGCTCGCTCGTGTCCTTTGCCTATGTGCTGTGGGACTTGTCGGGCAATTACCCGCTGCCTGGAACTGAAATTTATATTCCGGGCTTTCTCTTCTGGGTGGTGCTGCTCTATGCGGTGGTGGGAACGCTGGTGACGCATCTGATCGGCCGCTCTCTCACCGGGCTTTACTTCGATCGGCAGCGGCGCGAGGCCGATTTCCGCTTTTCGCTGGCGCGATTGCGCGAATATAGCGAGCAGATCGCGCTGCTCGGCGGCGAACCCGCCGAGCGCGGCTCGCTGCTGCGACGCTTCGCCGGCATTATCGTCAACTATCTGGCGATCGTTCAGAAGCGCAAGCAGCTGATGGCGTTCACCTCGACCTATGGTCAGCTGTCGCCGATCATTCCTTATGTGATCACGGCGCCCTTCTATTTCGCCGGCCGCATCCAGCTCGGCGTCATGACGCAGACGGCGAGCGCCTTCGGGCGGGTCGAGAGCGCGCTCACCTTCTTCATCAATTACTATACGTCGCTCGCCAATTTCAAATCGGTGCTGGATCGCTTGACGTCCTTCGACCATGCCATCGAGACGGCGCGGTCGGAAATGTCGGCGACGCAGATCGTCTCGCCGACGGATGGCGCGGATATCCGCCTGCGCGATTTGGCGCTTTCACTGCCCGACGGCCGCAAAATCGTGACCGTCGACGATCTGACGCTCGCCGCCGGCAAATCGGCGCTGCTCACCGGTCCGTCAGGTTCGGGCAAGTCGACGCTGTTTCGCGCCATCGCCGGCATATGGCCTTACGCTACGGGCGACGTGCTGACGCCGTGCGGCGCGAAGGTGATGCTCGCGCCGCAACGACCCTATATTCCGATGGGCGCGCTGGCCGAGGCGATCGTCTATCCCGGCCATATCCGCGACCACTCGCTTGCCGACATGCAGGAGGCCTTGCGCGCCGCGCGGCTCGCGCCTTTCGTGGAGCGTATTGAAGAGGAGAACAATTGGGCGCAGCGCCTCTCCGGCGGCGAGCAGCAGCGCGTCGCCATCGCCCGCGCGCTTCTCGCCAAGCCGGTCTGGCTGTTCCTCGACGAAGCGACCTCGGCGCTCGACGAAGAGCTCGAAGACGAGATCTACGCCATGCTGCGCGAGCGCTTGCCGCACACGACGATCGTCTCGATCGGCCACCGCTCCACGCTGCTCGCCTTCCACGAACGGCATATCGTCATGGAGCCGGCGCCGGGCGGCGTCTTCAGCCCGCGCGACAAGGTGCATGCGTGACGAAAGAATCGGGGCGCGAAGGCGGACGGTCGCTCAAGACGCGGGTCAAGACCGCGCGCAAGCGCTCGCTCTCCTCGACGCTGTGGTTGGAGCGCCAGCTCAACGATCCTTACGTCGCGCGCGCCAAACGCGAGGGCTACCGCTCGCGCGCCGCCTATAAGCTCATCGAGATGGACGACCGCTACCATCTCCTAAAGCCAGGCGGCCGCATCGTCGATCTCGGCGCCGCGCCCGGCGGCTGGTCGCAGCTCGCCGCCGCGCGGGTGAAGGCGAAGGAGGGTAAGGGCAAGGTCGTCGCCGTCGATCTTCTCGACATGGAGCCGATCGTCGGCGTCGACTTCGCGGTGAAGGATTTCAACGACGAGGATGCGCCGGACTTTATCCAGAACATGCTCGGCGGCGCGGCCGATGGCGTGTTGTCGGACATGGCCGCGAACGCCATCGGCCATCGGGCGACGGATCATCTGCGCATCGTCGCGCTCGCCGAACTTGCCGCCGACTTCGCCTGCGACGTGCTGGCGGAAGGCGGCTTCTTCGTCGCCAAGGTTCTGCAGGGCGGCACGGAAGGCCAGCTGCTCGCGCGCCTGAAACGCGATTTTTCGACCGTGCGCCATGTGAAGCCCGCCGCGAGCCGGGCGGATTCCGCCGAACTCTACGTGCTTGCGACGGGGTTTCGGGGGCGGCGCTGACCGGCTTAGCGTTTCGGCGCCCTGCGTCCCACCAGCTCCGCGCCGGCGTTAGGCGCAAGCCGCAGGAACTGCGTGACGGCGGTTACCGAAATTGCCGCCACGACGAGAAACGCCGGCGCAAAATCCGCCGCCTGCAGCGCGCCGCCGCCGCGCAGCGCCCGAGCCGCCTCCAGCGCCGCGGCGCCGATGGCGACGCCGGTCGACAGCGACAATTGCTGGGCGACGGAGGCGAAGCTCGTCGCGCGGCTCATCGCCTCCTGATCGACATCGGCATAGGCGAGGGCGTTGAGCGCGGTGAACTCCAGCGAACGGAAGAAGCCGCCGACGAGAAGCATGCCCATGATGAACAGATGCGGCGTCGCCGCCGTAAAAGTGGCGCAGAGGGCTAGAAAGCCGGCGCAGATAAGCGCATTGACGATCAGCACGCGCCGGAAACCGAACATGCGCAGGATCGGCTGGGCGGTGGTCTTCATCGCGATCGCGCCCGCCGCCGCGATGAAGGTCAGAAGACCCGACTCATAGGCTGAGAGTCCAAAACCTACTTGCAGCAGGAGCGGCAGCAGGAAGGGCGTCGCGCCAAGTCCGATGCGAAACAGAAAGCCGCCGAAGACCGCCGCGCGAAATGTCGGGATGCGCAAGAGATCGAGATCGACGATCGGATAGGACGTGCGCTTGGCGTGGCGGACATAGGCGATGAGCGCCGCGGCGCCGAAGACGACGATCGTCGCCACGACCGGCGTCGGCGCGAAGCCGCGCCCGGCGATGGTGAGGCCGAAGACGAGGCAGGAGAGGCCGACGCCCGACAGGATCGCGCCGGCGATGTCGAGCGGCGGCGTCCATTCCTCGCGCAGATCCGGAATGAATCGCGTGACGAGCGCGACGCCGAGCGCGCCGATCGGCACATTGATCCAGAAAATGTAGCGCCACTCAAAATAGGTTGCGATGAAGCCGCCGACGGGCGGACCGATCATCGGCCCGATCAGCGCCGGGATCGTTAGATAGGCCATGGCGCGCACGAGGTCCTCGCGGGCTGAAGTGCGCAGCAACACCAGACGTCCGACCGGCGTCATCATCGCGCCGCCGACTCCCTGCACGATCCGAAAGACCACGATCGCGCCGAGCGAATTCGAGAGGCCGCAGAGAATCGAGCCGAAGGTGAAGACGATGATCGCCGCGCGAAAGACGCGGCGCGCGCCGAAGCGGTCGGCGGCCCATCCGGACAGCGGGATGAAAACCGCGAGCGAGAGAAGATAAGAGGTCAGCGCGAGTTTCAGCGCCACCGGATCTTCGTGAAGATCGGCCGCCATCGCCGGCAGCGCCGTCGCGAGCACCGTGCCGTCGAGCTGCTCCATGAACAGCGCGGTGGCGATGATGAGCGGCGTGACGAAATAGGACAAATGGGTCAGCCCGTTCCAGAACGAATGGCGTCAACCTCGATGAGCGTGGCGGCGCTTGGCGTCAAAGGAGCTTGAGCCCCCTGAAACTGGAATGGCCGTGACGGCCGACGATGAGATGATCGTGGATCGTAATGCCGAAGGGCTGCGCGATCGCGGCGATGTCCTTGGTCATGCGTATGTCCGCGGCTGATGGCGTCGGATCGCCGGAAGGATGGTTATGCGCCAGGATGAGCGCGCTCGCGCCGAGCTCCAACGCCCGTCTGACGATTTCGCGGGGATAGACCGGCGTATGGTCGATCGTTCCGACGCCCTGGACCTCATCGGCGATCAGCGCGTTGCGCTTGTCGAGGAAAAGGATGCGGAATTCCTCCCGTTCGGCGAACGCCATCGCCGTGCGGCAATAATCGAGCACCTCCATGAAAGAAGAAAGAACCGGGCGCTTCTGCAAGGCGCCGCGCGCCAGGCGCTTCGCCGCGGCCTCGACCAGCTTGATTTCGACGATCGCGGCTTCGCTGAGTCCGTCGACCTCGCGCAGCCGCTCCGGGCGCGCCGCGACCGTCTCGGCGAAGGAGCCGAAGCGGGCGATCAAAGCCTTGGCGAGCGGCTTCACGTCGCGTCGGGCGATGGCGCGAAACAGCAGCAGCTCCAGCATCTCATAATCGGCGAGCGCCGCCTCGCCCGCGTCCATGAAGCGATCGCGCAGACGCTGTCGATGACCGTGATAATGCGGCGCGGAATCGCGCAGGCCCGGGCCTTCGCCTGATGCGGCGTCAGCCGCCTTCTTCATGCGTCGGCATGAGCGGCTGAGGGATTGTCGAGCCCCGCCGGCGACTTGGTGAAGACTTCGACGCCGGTTTCGGTGACCGCGACCGAATGTTCGAACTGCGCGGAAAGCGAGCGGTCGCGGGTGACGGCTGTCCAGCCGTCCGACAATATTTTCACCTGCGAGCGGCCGAGATTGATCATCGGCTCGATGGTGAAGAACATGCCGGGGCGCAGTTCGACGCCTTCGCCCTTCGCGCCATAATGCAGAATATTCGGCTCGTCGTGGAAAACGCGCCCGAGGCCATGGCCGCAGAAATCCCGCACGACCGAACAGCGCTCGCTCTCCGCATAATGCTGAATCGCCGCGCCGATATCTCCGGTCGTCGCGCCGGGTTTGACCGCCGCGACGCCGAGCTGCAGCGCCTCATAGGTGACGTCGATCAGCCGCTGCGCGCGCCGCGGTATTTCGCCGACGGCGAACATGCGGCTGGCGTCGCCATGCCAGCCATCGAGGATGAAGGTCACGTCGATATTGACAATGTCGCCTTCGCGCAGCGGCTTGGCGTCGGGCACGCCGTGGCAGACGACATGGTTGATCGAGGTGCAGATCGATTTCCGGTAGCCGCGATAGTCGAGCGGCGCCGGATAGGCGCCATGCGCCAGGGCGAAGTCGAACACCAGATCGTCGAGCGCCTGCGTGGTCACGCCGGGCCGGACATGTTCGACCAGCATGTCGAGCGCCTCGGCGGTCAGCCGGCCGGCGGCGCGCATGCCCTCGAAATCCTCGGGCCTGTGCAGCTTGATCTGCCCGCTCTTGCGTGCGGCGGGCGCGAGATGGGATTCGATAAAGGTCATCTAGGGCGGCGGCTCGGATTTCTTTGGCGAAGATATCCGACAAGGTAATGGTTTGAGGCGGCAACGCAAGGCTATGAAGGCCTGCCGCCGCTAATCGTCCGCGAAAGCGGGAAACGCGATCTTGGCGGGCCGACCGCGAATCGCTATCAAGAGGAGGCATGCGGCTTGCTACTCTAGCGCTGGCGACCGGCTTAGCGCCGGCGCCAGGGGGCATGAAACGCGCGTGCAGGGAAAAAGAGTCGAGGGAATAGATTTCTGGCGCGGCGCGGCTCTTGCCGTCATCCTCGTGAACCACATTCCCGGCAATGTGCTCGGCGCGATAACGCCGCGTAATTTCGGCTTTTCTGACGCTGCCGAAGGCTTTGTGTTTCTCTCGGGCGTATCGATCGCCCTCGCCTATGGCGAGAAGTTCAGGCGGAGCGTCCTCGATGCGACCGCGGCGCTCGGCGGGCGCGCCCTGCGTCTTTACGGCGTCCATCTGGCTCTGACGGCGGCGGCGCTGGCGCTTTACGGCTTCGCGACCTATGCGAGCCCCTGGGATTTTCTTGGCTCCGAGAGCAGCCGCGCCGCGCCTTTCGCCGATCCGGCGAAGGGCGTCGTCGCGATTCTGGCGCTCAGCCACCAGGTCGCCTATTTCAATATTTTGCCTCTCTATATCGCACTGATTGCGCTTGCTCCGGCGCTTCTCGCCTGCGCCTTGCGCGGCGGCCCGCTCATGCTGGCGGCATCGGCGTCGCTCTATGCAGGCGCGCGCCTGCTGGGAATAAATGTTCCCACATGGCCGGAGCCCGGCTACTGGTATTTCAATCCGTTCGCCTGGCAGTTCATGTTCGCTCTGGGAATCTACTGCGGCGGGGCGATCAAAACCCGGGGCGTGCCTTTTCATAGCGTCGCCTATCGGCTGGCGCTCGCCGTCACTCTCGGTTCGACGCTGATCGTCTCCAATGTTTTCGGCCTGGCGCCAGGGCTTGTCGACGAAGCAGGCCGTTATCTCGACTGGGACAAGACGGACCTTGGCGTCGTGCGCATCATCGATTTCGTCGCGCTCGCCTATGCGCTGCACTTCTCAAAGGTCACCGCCTATCTGAGCCCGACCCGGCTTTTTCCGTTCTTCACGCTGCTTGGCCGCAACGGGCTCTCGACCTATGCGGGCGTCAGCCTGCTGAGCGCCGTGGGACAGATTCTGCAGGAAGCAAGTCTCGCTTCGCCCGCGCTCGACATTGTCTTTGTCGCCGCCTGCCTGGGCGTGCTGCACCGCCTGGCGCGCGCCGTCGAGCAATTCTCCCTCGTCCCGGCCGTCCCCGCGGAATGAACGCCAGGGCTGGCGTTCGCCGCCGCCATGGTCATAATCGCGCCAGGGAGGCCGGCGATGGCGCAAGGAAATGCGGGCGACAGGCCGGCAAGCGCGGCGGTTCTGGTGATCGGCGACGAAATCCTGTCGGGCCGCACGCAGGATGTGAACACACGCTATATCGCGAATTATCTCGCGCAGATCGGCGTCGACCTGCTGGAGGCGCGAATTGTGCGCGACGACATGGAGGCGATCGGAGAGGCGTTGAACGCGCTGCGCGCCCGCTACACCTATGTCTTCACCACCGGCGGCATCGGCCCGACCCATGACGACATCACAGCCGACGCGGTGGCGCGCGCCTTCGGCGTCGACATCGGCGAGGACCCGCGCGCGATCGCCCTGCTCAGCGAACGCTTTTCGCAAGCCGAGCTGAACGCCGCGCGCCGGCGGATGGCGCGCATTCCGAAGGGCGCGGAGTTGATTTTCAACGCCATCTCCAAGGCGCCGGGATTTTGGATCGGCAATGTCATCGTCATGGCTGGCGTGCCGATGATCATGCAGAACATGATGGACGTGGTCGGCCCGCGGCTCGCGGCCGGACCGCCGGTGCTCGTCGAGACGGTCGAGGCCGACGGCGTTCCCGAGGGCGCCTATGCCGAAGGGTTGGAAGCGATCGCGCGCGCGCATGACGGCGTCAGCGTCGGCTCCTATCCCGCCTTCACCAGCGGCGGAATTAGAAACCAGATCGTGCTGCGCTGCCGCGACGCGGCGCTTTTGTCCCGCGCGGCGCAGGCGACGCGGGCGATGATCGAATCGCTGTCCAAAGAACTGGCGCGTTGACGCGACGGCGGAGGCTCGAAGCAGATGTACGGGTCCGACAAAATCTTTCCGGTCTCCTGGGACATGTTTCATCGCGACGCGCGCGCGCTCGCCTGGCGTCTCGCCTCGATCGGCGGATTTTCGGCGATCGTCGCGGTGACGCGCGGCGGTCTCGTTCCGGCCGCGATCGTGGCGCGCGAACTCGGCCTAACGGTCGTCGAAACGGTCTGCGTCGCGAGCTATCATGAGGAGATGGAGCGCGGCGACGTGCAGGTGTTGAAGCCGCTGACCGAAACCATTCTTGCCCGGCCCAGCGCCGAAGTGCTGATCATCGACGATCTCGTCGACACCGGCGCGACGGCGAAGGCGGTGCGCGACATGCTGCCCAAGGCGCATTTCGCCACCGTCTACGCCAAGCCGCAGGGCCTGCCGATGGTCGACACTTTCGTCACCGAAGTCTCGCAGGACACCTGGATCTTCTTTCCTTGGGATACGGGACTGTCGTTTCAGGCGCCGATCGGCAAGCCCGACGCCAAGCCCGACGCCAAGCCGAGGCGCCGGAGATAAACCGCTTGGCGTTCCATCGCGGCGCCGCCTATATACGAGCGGTTTGCGGGCGTGGCGAAACTGGTAGACGCAACGGACTTAAAATCCGTAGGGCCGCAAGGCCTGTGCCGGTTCGATTCCGGCCGCCCGCACCAGAGTGCCTAAAAAATTGGCGGTCCTTTAATCTCTTACGCCACATATGATTCTGCTTTAGTGTTGCGATCGGGACTTTAATCATGGCCAGCGCCGATCAAGTCAAAGCGCTCATCGCATCCCTGACCGAGGGAGATGAAGCGCACTTTTACGCGATTGCCATGCAGATTGCGGCCCATGAAGCGCGCATGGGCCACGGCAAAGTCGCCGACGAAATCCGCCTTATGATCGATCGCGCCAAATCGCGCCCCCAGCTGCCGTCGAAGTCGCCGATCCCCTTGGCTCGCCCGCGCGGCGAAATCGCCGAGCTGCTAAGCGTTTCTTATCCGAGCGTCCGCTTGAAGCAAATGGTTCTTGGCGCTCAAACGCGAAGCAAACTGGAACGCGTCATCAGGGAGCATCGCGCGGTTCAGGTCATACGAAACAAGGGGCTCTCGCCACGACGCAAGCTTCTGCTCATTGGCAATCCGGGTACCGGCAAGACGATGACCGCGTCTGCCCTGGCTGGAGAACTTGGCCTGCCGTTGTTTGTTGTGCGGCTGGACGGCCTGATTACGAAATTCATGGGTGAGACTGCCGCGAAATTGCGGCTGATATTCGAGGCGCTCAACCAGACGCGCGGTGTCTACCTCTTCGACGAGTTTGACAGCATAGGATCGTCGCGGGGCTTCACGAACGATGTCGGCGAGATACGCCGTGTGCTGAACAGTTTCTTGCAGATGGTCGAACAAGATAACTCCGACAGCTTGGTGATTGCGGCGACCAATCATGTCGGAATGCTGGATAGAGCGTTATTCCGTCGTTTCGACGACGTGATCGAATACACCTTGCCTGATGCGGAAAGGATCGTGGAAACGCTACGTTCTATACTCAGCGGATTTCCGACCAAGAGGATACAATGGACAAAAGCTGCGGCGCTCGCAGAGCGGCTGAATTTTGCGGACATTACGCGAGCCTGCGAAGACGCCATTAAGGATGCGCTCGTTCATGAGCGCGATTTCGTAGCGCAGGCGGACCTCGCGCGCGCGATTGAAGATCGAAAGTTCGCTGTAACGCATAAGCAGGTTTCTAACGAATAGCGCATATTGATAGGAGCAGCATGGCTCAGCACCCGCATTTAATCGTTCCGACACCTATTGAGCCGACCCGATTTACCAGCCCAAATGCGGCACCGCATGAGCGCATGAGTCTCCCCGCGCGATACCGATCGCGGCACGCGGCCGACTTGCTCGCTAAAATTGAAGCAGCGAAACCGATCGCTGACCAACGTGTCGAAGAACAGAAGGCATTCGGACTCGACGCGGGCTTTGGCATTTATCTTGAGTTCGAAAGCGAGCCCAACTTCCCGCTCAAATTCGAGAGTCTCGATCTCACACCGAGTGGCATCGAACTTTGTGCCGTCAAGACGACACCGCAAAACCGTACCCAGGCAATCGTCTTTGTGCCTGACGGTAAGCTCGATTTGTTTCTGCGTCGAATTACCGACTACAGGGACAAGGAAACGAAGCCGCGCGTCGAAGCAGGCTTGTCCCGGCCAAAGAACCAGGATTTGGTCGAAAGCATCAGCGACATAAAAATCGCAGCGATGGAAGCGCTCTGGACGGAAGAGACCCTTCCTTTTCCCGATCTTGATACCGAAATCACCTGGGAACTTTGGTTGCGCCGCGCTAGCGCGGTCGACCACCTGTCTCGCTTGAGGCAGTTTGCGCCGCAATTCCAACTGTTGGTCAAAGACCAGGTCATCAACTTCGTCGATCGCACGGTTGTTCTTGTTCGAGGGACGGCTGCCAACCTGTCTCGATCCATCGACATTCTTGGCATGATTGCCGAAATCAGGCTGCCCAAGGAGACGGCGGCATTCTTTTCAGAGATGATGGTCAGTGACCAGCAGCAATGGATAGACGAATTGCTGTCGCGAACAACTGTAAGTTCGTCCGTCTCACCTTACATCTGTCTTTTCGACACCGGACTCAATGCCGGTCACCCGCTTCTTTCTCCTGTTGCCGATCCCCACGACCTGCATACCTATCGGCCAGCTTGGGGCGTGGATGATCGTGAAGGCCATGGAACGCCGATGGCGGGACTCGCTGTCTATGGCGATCTAACCGAGGCGCTGTCTTCATCGGCTAACCTGGAAATAGGCCATCGGCTTGAATCCGTAAAAATCGTCAACCGCGCCAACCCGCACGATCCCGAACTATATGGTGCCGTCACCCAAGAGAGTACTTACCGCGTCGAAGTAACCGCGGATCGCAAACGCGTCTTCTGCATGGCCGTTACTGCTCAAGATGGAAGGGACCGAGGCCGTCCTTCATCCTGGTCTGCGGCCATCGATGCGCTTGCCGCTGGCGTCGACGACGGACCGCGCCGTTTGATGCTGGTTTCGGCGGGCAACACCGATCCATCGCAACGTCACCTTTATGCCAATTCAAACCTGACCGACGGCATTCATGATCCCGCACAGGCATGGAATGCATTAACCGTTGGGGGTTGCACCGATAAATTCTCAATCGACAGCACAAAGTGGCCTGACTGGAATCCCCTTGCTCAACCCGGCGATCTTTCGCCCTGTAGCTGTACCTCGATGACTTGGGGTAAATGGGCGATCAAGCCGGACATCGTGATGGAGGCGGGTAACATGGGGACGAACCCCGCCGTACCCGAACCGGATTATCTCGATGATCTTCAGCTTTTAAGCGCGTCGCATAGCATGATCGGGCGCGGGGCGCTTACCACCTTCGGTGATACAAGCGCGGCAACCGCACTGGCGGCGCGGTTGGCCGCAATGGTCTGGTCGAAATACCCAGGCCTTGCCCCCGAGACTGTTCGAGCCTTGCTCGTTCACTCAGCCGAATGGTCGCAAGCAATGAGGGCGCGGTTTACCAATGCTCGTCGTCAAATCGATTATCGTGGATTGCTACGTTGTTTCGGCCACGGAACCCCGAATATGCGACGTCTTCTATCGAGCCTCGACAATTCGCTCACGCTCATTGCCGAGAGCGAGATTCAGCCCTTCTACAAGGACGAAGGAGATGTGAAAACCCGCGATATGAATTTGCACGCTCTGCCCTGGCCTCGCGAAGCGCTCGAAGCGCTACAAAATGCCGAGGTTTCCATGCGCGTGACCTTGTCTTACTTCATAGAACCAAGTCCGGGATCACGAGGCTGGACTCAACGGTACGGCTACCAGTCTCACGGACTTCGCTTTGCCGTACGCAAGCCGCTTGAAACAGACACAATGTTTCAGCAACGCATCAATAAATTTGTCCGAGATGATGACTACCAGGGACCATTGATCCCCGATCCAGGCTGGGATTTTGGTCGACGCCACTCATTAGCCTCTTTGGGCTCCATTCACTCCGATACGTGGCGCGGCAGGGCAATCGACTTAGCTGCGCGTGGGCATATAGCGGTGTATCCCACCATGGGATGGTGGAACAAACGGCCACATCTTGGCGCCTGGGATAAGACCGCGCGATACTCGTTAATCGTGTCGCTCGAAACGCCCGATGTTCAGGCAGACCTTTATACCCCCGTTGCCAACCAGATCGGCATCCCGGTCGTCATAGAAACGTGATCGGGTGCATGTTCCCGGCTTTGACGAAGTCTCCCCTTGGGTAGCGGCTGCAGGCGCTTTGCCCTTTGGCGCTCAATACAACGTCGGCCAACGGCGCCAATTTCATTTCGTATGCATCCAGTGCTCTGGCGATTGAAACAAAAATTGTCGGAAAGCAGCACGGGTCCGGCTATCCATCCGGGACGGCCGGGCACGAGCCTCAGCGAGACGTTCAAAACTGCTTTCTCTTTGCTACAGGCCTTCGCCGCGTATACTTCTGCGCCAGCGCGCCCAGCCTATGGCCGCGCTGGTCCGCAACTTGCACTCGCCGGATGGAGACTGATTTTCCGAAGGCGATCGTGATGGGGTTCACGACAATCTGTAACGCCGGCGCGGTGAGCGAAGGGGGCATGGGCCTCTTTCACGCCGGCAAAAAAAGCGTGCTCCTCGTTTGGCCGGCGGGCGGAGAACTCAAGGCCTATCGCGGGCGCTGTCCGCATGCCGACATGCCGCTGAGCGACGCCACTTTCGATGGTCAGACCGTCACCTGCCCGCACCATCAATGGGGGTTCAACGGCGCCAGCGGCAAATGCGTGACGCATCTCGTCCGCAATGCGCTCCACCCCTATGAGATTCGCGTTGCGGGCGACGAGATTCAGGTCGACGTCGGACCGATCAAGCCGGCGCGCGCCGGCGCAAGTCCGCCGAGCGGCCCCGGTTAAGTCCCTAGACTGTTCGGTTCGCGCCGCCGCGTCGCGCCAAGACGCGCGGCTCGATCAGCGCTCCATGAGTTTCAGCACCGATTCGATCGGCCCCGAACTGACCGTCAGGCCCCCGTTGAAGGGATTGTCGAGCGCAGCGATGAGAAACACCACCGAGCCGAGAAACAGTCCCATCGCGCTGCTGAGAATCAGATGGACATGGAGTTCCATGTCGAAGAGCCACATCAGGCCAATCAATATAACGCCGCCGAGACAAACCACCCACCACAATGCGCTCGGAATGCCGTCCTCGCCCGCGCCGATGAGATAGCGACGATGCTCGACGAGCATGTTCAATCGCGTGAACGCTTCCGTCTGAATCATCTCCTCGCTCTTGAGCTGGGGCTGAAAATTCATCACCAGCGCGAACAGCGCGTCCAATCCCGGCGACGACGAATGTGGATTCTGAGCAATGTCGGGCGGCGGGTGGACGGCGTCGATCGCCTCGCGCGCATAGGCGCGCAACTCTTCCTGCAGCTCGGTCCGGATCGGCTGCGGGAAGCCGCCAATATCCCTGCGGAGGGCCGCGAGCGTCGCCGCCTCTTTGGAAACGATATCCTTGACGGCGGAGAAATCCTGAAAGGCCTCGACCGCCAGCAATCCGAGCAGAATGCCGTATAGCGCGGCAAACCCCGCCAAGGTCAGTCCGACCATTTCATTGGCGTTGCGACGCCCATGTATCCATGAGTGCATGAGCCGTTGGAAAAGAAAAACGCCCGACCAGGTTAGAGCGAGAGCGCTCAGGCAAAAAAGCGCGGCCATTTGCGCGGCGGACAGATGCTTGAACAATTCGGGCAAGGACGCCTCCTTTTTTGGCGGCATTAGGAGGCGGCTGCGTCAAATTGTCAAAAGCCTTGTCGGTTGAACGGCCATAACCGAAGGCTGACGACGACGCTCAAATTTATTGACGTCGCGAGCGGAAAATAGGAGCGAAAATTGCCGCGTTCGATGACGATCTCGCCAGGCGAACTTCCGGCGTCGCCGCGGGCGCGGCGGGCTACCAACCTATTCCATCTTGATAATATCGACCGCGGACTTCAGAGGTTCGGTTGGAACAGTGAAAAATCCTTGGAATGGCCGATCAAGCTCCACCAGTAGAAAGATTGCCCCCGAGACGCACATGGACGCCGCGATCAGCCCAAACGCCGCAGTCCAGTGATTGTGCGAGATGACGCCAAAATTGAAGAATACAGTTACCAGCAGAGCGATCAGGAATAGGACCACTTCCAGTGGAATATTGGCGTTCAATTCGTTAAATATTTTCCATCTTATGCCGGTGATTTCTTGCGTCAAATTAAGAGCGGTCGACTTCGCCCATGATTTATTCTGATCTTTCGCTTCTATAGCGAGCACGGCTTCGCGAAACGAATCGATCTTGGCTTTCTTAAAAGCCTCCTTTTGATCGATATTGTCGTGACGCGCGACCTGCAAGAGGTCGATCTGTCCTTGTAGCGTGCGTATTATTTTTGTTCTGGCTTCGCTGGCCTCGTCACCCAACAAATCCAGCACGCGATGGAGCAAAATAACATTAGACGCCTGCGCTCTTACCAATTCAACCTTCTTATCAAAATTGTTTTTTGCCGTTACCAATAAAAAAGCAAGGCATACGGCAAGCAATGAACCAATCATGTTTCTCAGCGCTTTAAATTGATCTCTAGATACTCCATCAAGCCAGCTCTCCTTGAGATACAGCGTAACACAAAAACCAATTAGACCAGCGAGCAATGTTAAAAAAAGCGTTAACATAGCCATCTGAACGCTATTCACGAGTAGTTTCTCCGCATTTGCTGCTGGAAAAGGCGCCTCTTGCAGAAGACGCCAAACTCTTCGCCGCCAACGAAGGGCGCCGCCCGAGATAGCAGAAGCTTTGCGCCGCCCGGCGCCGAATGGAAATTCAAACATAGCGAGCCGCCACAAACAAGCTCGCGTCATGCCGGAAGCGGTAAATTTGCGGAAGGATTTTTCGGCTCAAGAGCTCTGGACTTTTGCCCGGGGTTCGATGGAGGCAGCTGGTGACATATTGTCGCGAAGCCGTCATTCTCGGCTAGATCCGCTTGACCGTCCGCTCCGTCGAACGTTACCTGCCGCCGAAGGGTTCGACCACATGCCTTCGGTGTCGCCTGCGGCGAACCGACGCAATCGAACCAGCGGCGCATGGCGCGCCTCTTGCGGGAGCCTGTTGGAGACGCAGGCGGCGCGACGCTTCGCAAGCAACCGTCTCATTTGAATGTCGCTCCTGATGCGATCGCCGGCGCGCAGCGGTTGCGCGCGACTATGAGGGTTTTGATGAGGCCTGATCACGTTTATCTCGCCATGACCATGGTCAAGCACAGCACGCTCGGCGCCGCTTGCATTTACGCGTTCAAGATTGCGACGTTCCTCGTTAAGACCTACTAAATTCGCGCGCCGTTGCGCCGGCGCCGCCCTTCGCGCATAAACTTTCCCACGCAGCGGCGCGACGGAAAGGCGCAGGTTCATGGCGGCGATTGATGGTCCGAGGGTGCAGGCGCGTTCCGGCAAGCCAAAGCAGCTTGTCGTTTTTCTTCACGGCTACGGCGCCGACGGCGCCGATCTCATCGAGATTGGCCGCCAATGGCGCGGCTTCCTCCCCGACGCCGACTTTGTCGCGCCGCATGCGCCGGAGCGATGCGCCGCATCGCCCACTGGCCGGCAGTGGTTTCCGCTCACGATGCGCGATCCCGAAGAGCGCTGGCGCGGCTGCGTCGCGGCGCGGCCGACGCTTGACGCTTTCCTCGACGACGAGCTCGGCAAGCGCGGATTTGACGACAGCGCGCTCGCGCTCGTTGGATTCAGCCAGGGCACGATGATGGCGCTGCATGCGGGCTTGCGCCGCAAATGTGCGCCGCGCGCAATCTTGGGCTATTCCGGAATCTATGTGCTCGGACCGGCGCAAACCGGCCAAGAGCCGGCGGTCTATGAGAAACCGCCGGCGGTTCTGCTTGCGCATGGCGAGGAAGACGAAATGATCCCGGTCGAGGCGCTGCTCATGTCCGCCAATGCGCTCGCCGACTCCGGCGTGCCGACGCAGTGGCATCTCTCGGCGCGGCTTGGCCACGGCATCGACGAAACCGGACTGATCCACGGCGCGCTGTTCCTGGCGCAGTCGTTCGGCGTCGCGGTGGAATTTCGTCGGCGGTGACGCTAACCCGGTGGGTCGTTCATATCCCCTCGAGTCCCGCCTCGGCGCCGGCGGGCTCCATCGCCGGTTCGAGTTCGACCGGAAGCCGGCGCACGGCGCGGCGCGTAATCGGCCGATAGAGCTGCTTTGTCGCCTCGACGATATGCACGCCGCCGCCCGGCAGCGAGAAGCGGCCGGCGATGCGCTCGAAGGCCGGCGCCGAGCGCAGCAGCGAGGCGCGCTGGAACGGCGGCACGTAAAGCGCTTCGTCCCAATAAAGCGGTAGGAACTGCGCTTCCTGCAGCAATTGCTGCAACTGGCCGCGCGAATAGGGATGGCCCTGTCCGAAAGGCGTCGTGTCGACGCGCGCCCAAAGTCCGGTGCGGCTCGGCGCGACGATCAGCACCCGGCCGCCGGCCGCCAGGATGCGCCAGACTTCTTCGAGCAGGTCATGGGGGTGCTCGTCGGTTTCGAGCGCATGCACGATAAGAATGCGATCGATGCTGGCGTCGGGCAGCGGCGTCATCGAGGGCTCCACCAAGGCCGTGGCGGAGCGACCGTCGAGCGGCCAGTGAACGACGCCTTGCGTCGCCGGCATGAAGGCGAGCACGCGCTGCGCCTTCTCCCGGAAACCGTCGAGATAGGGCGTGGCGTAGCCAAGGCCGAGCACGCGCAGCCCCGCATGGTCCTGCCAACGCGCGCGCACCAGCCGCGACACCAGGCGGCGTGCGACCCCTCCCAGCGCCGTATCGTAGAAGGCGCGCAAATCGACAACGTCGAGCATGGCGTGGATCATCGGCGCAATCGATCGGTGGCGCAAGGCGCGCCGGACGCTCGCGTTCGGCTGTCGCGTTTTTTGACGAAGCGCTATGATAAAAAGACGCCCAAGGAGACGCCCGCCCATGGCATTGGAAGTCGCGCAGTTCATCTGCCTCAACGACAATTTCGGCCTGCTCATCCATGAGCCGCAGCTCGGCGCGACCGCGAGCGTCGACGCGCCCGACGGCGAAGCGATCGCCAATGAGGCCGAGCGGCGCGGCTGGCCGCTGACGCATCTGCTGCTCACCCATCATCATGCCGATCACGTGCAGGGAACGCAGACGCTCAAGGCGCGCTTTCCGCGCATGAAGGTCGTCGGCGCCGCCAAGGACGCGCATCGCCTGCCGCCGCTCGATCGTGCGGTTTCGCAGGGCGACATTGTCGACGTCGGCGCGGCGCGCGCGCAGGTTCTCGAAACGCCGGGCCATACGCTCGGACACATCGCCTATTATTTCAAAGACGATGAAATCGTCTTTGTCGGCGACACGCTGTTCGCGCTCGGCTGCGGCCGCGTTTTCGAGGGCACGATGGAAATGATGCATCTTACTCTGGAAACGCTCGCTCAGCTCCCCGGCGAAACGCTCGTTTACTGCGGTCATGAATATACGCAAGCCAACGCTAAATTCGCGCTCACCGTCGACCCCGACAATCCGGTGTTGCGCGAGCGGGCGCAAACCGTCGCCGATCTGCGCAAGGGCGGGAGATATACCTTGCCGACGACGCTTGCGCTTGAGAACGCCACAAATCCGTTTCTTCGGGTCGACAACCCAGGAGTGATGGCCGCGATGGGCATGCAGGACGCAGATCCTTCCGCCGTCTTTGCAGCCATGCGCGAACGCAAGAACACCTTCGCATGACAAGCGCGCTTTCGACGCAGGAGATCGTGCGGCTTCTTGATCTTACGCCCCATCCCGAGGGCGGTTTCTATCGCCAGACGTTTCGCGATTCCCGCACGATCGACGGAACGCGAGCGGCCTCGACCGCGATCTATTACCTGCTCCCAGAGGGGGAAACGTCCGCCTGGCACCGCGTCGTCGACGCCGCGGAGGTTTGGCACTTCTACGCCGGCGCGGCGCTTGAACTCGTGCTTTCCGAGGATGGCGTTACGCTCCTCCCTCATCGCCTTGGACCCGACATCGCAGCGGGAGAGCGTCCGCAGTGCATCGTCCCGGCGGGCGTTTGGCAATCGGCCAAAAGCCTCGGCGCCTGGACGTTGGTCGGCTGCACCGTGGCGCCGGCCTTCGAATTCGCGAAATTCGAACTCGCGCCGCGCATATTCGGAACGCCCGATTGGCCCGCGCCACGCACAACGCCGGCGCGAAAGACATAATCTCCGCCGCCGGGACGTGCGAAGCAGAGATGGCGCTCAGCTGAAGGATACCAATTACATGGATCAGATTCAGAAGGTTAGAGACAAGCGCGTGAGGTGAAGCTTGAAGATATTCCTTCCAAGTCTACGCTTCTGCTTTATCTGGATGAGGACGCCTATGCAGATATATGCTGTTAGTTAGACGCCGAGGGTTTGATCGGCCAGATTTGAACTTCGGTTTCTTTGTAAACTCATAATTTTGAAGGATGAATAAGATGGCAGATGCTGCTGTTAAGTTGCGTGAACCGCAGGCGGACCTCGCGATGGGCGCCGCCGCCAACCCAATCATCAAGCTGGGTTCCCAAGGTCCCGCAGTGGTGAAGGCGCAGACCGCGCTCATTCATCGCTATTATCTCAACGCGGGCGATGACGACGGAAAATTCGGTCCGGTCACCGACTTCGCCGTCCGGAGCTACCAGCACGATCGATCCGCGGGCATGTTCAACGCCTTTTCCTTTCCGCTGAAAATTGATGGCATCGTCGGGCCCGCCACCTGGAGCCGGCTCGCGCCGCCGACCGTCAAGAAGGGATCGAAAGGCTCCGCGGTCCGATTGCTTCAGGAAATCCTCAAGGGCTTTGCCGACCCCACATTCGATCCGGGCCCGATCGACGGCGATTTCGGCCCGCTGACCGACGCCGCCGTCCGGGCGTTCCAGACGAACTTCAGCGACTGGCAGGGAAATCCGCTGGCCGTCGACGGAGTCGTCGGGACGAAGACCTGGGAAGCCCTGTGGAGCTGAGATCGAGTTAAATCGCGATATCCAGCGAACTTAGGATTCAAAGGCCCTTTCGGGGCCTTTGATGTTTTGACGTCGCGCTTTCCACGGATCTCCACTGGCCCACCCCAAGCGGAGAATCCTGTCGCGTTCCGGGGCTTGTGATATCCCCTGAATGGTGTATCCGGGCGGAACGCAACGACGGGGAAACGGCCAAGATGTGCTGGAGTGGAGAGGCGTCAATGGTGTTGGCGGCGACGGGGATCGCCGGCGCGGCTTATTCGGCGCTCAAGAAAAACCCCGAACCGCTCGCCCTCTGGGTCTGCCTTCTCTATTTCGCCAGCATGGAGTCGCTTCAGGCGGTCGCCTATTCGGTCTTAAACCAATGCGACTCCCCGCTAAATCAATTGATGACCATGTTCGGTTATCTCCACATAACCTTCCAGCCTTTCTTCATTAACGCCGTCGCCCTCTATTTCATGCCCAAGGAGAGCGCCCGTATCATCGCGCCCTGGGCCTATTTCGGCTGCTTCGTCGCGGCCATCGCCATGCTGCTGCAGCTCTATCCCTTCGCCTGGGCGGGTCATTGCGCGGTTGGACGGCCGCTCTGCGGCGACGTGCTCTGCACGGTGCGCGGCGAATGGCACATCGCCTGGCTGCTGCCGACCAACGGCATGGGCAACTCCATGGCGGACAACCCCTATCTCGGCCGCGGCTACATCGAATATCCGCTGATGGCCTTCTATATTCCGTCGCTCTATGGCAGCTGGCGCTTCATCCTGTTCTCCTGGGTCGCCGGGCCGTTCCTGGCGAGCCTGACCACCGGCAACATCAATGAATGGCCGGCGGTCTGGTGCCTCTTCTCGATCGGCCTGGTGCTCGCCATCATCAAGACGCCGCTGCGCTATCACCTGCATGTCGGCGACCCCTGGTGGATGATGCTGATCAAATGGCGGAAGCGGCGGAAAGCCGCCGCCAAGGCCGCCGTCGCTTCAGCGCTGCCGGAGGAGCCTGCGGCTCTCCTCACTGAGGTCAAGGAGCCCGCGGAATAGTCAGTCTCTCGCGTTGACGACGCCGCCGACCAGATTTTCGGCGAGCAGCGACTCCGTGGTCACATGGGCGGGCAGGGGCGCGCAAATCGCGCCAGCCTCGATCGCGGCGAAATAGTCGCGGCGGGCGGCGACCGCCTCATCCCAACTGACGGCGCGAAACGACAGGCCATCGCCGGGACGCCGCTGCGCCAGCCGGCCGAGGTCGGCGCCGATGACCGTCGCGATTTTCGGATAGCCGCCGGTCGGCTGGCGGTCCGCCATCAGCGCCAGCGGCGCGCCGTCGCCTGGTATCTGGATCGCGCCCATGGCGACCCCGTCAGAGACGATGTCATGGCCGCGCGCATGGCGGATCGCCGGTCCTTCCAACCGATAGGCCATGCGATCGCTGCGCGCGCCGATGCGCCACCGCGCATTCAGAAAACGCTCGATCTCGTCGTGAGCGAAATAATCCGCCTGAGGCCCGAGAAGCAGGCGGATCGGCGCATCGTCCGGCGCGAGCCAAGGCGCGATCAACGCCAGCGGCTCCGGAGGCGGAGCGGCGGCGTCAGCGATTGGCGGCGCGTCGCCGGCGGCGAGCGGTTTCGATCCCAGTCCCGAGCGGGCGTGCGTCGCCCGCGAACCGAGGACGGGCGCGACATCGAGCCTGCCGCCGACGGCGACATAGCACCAGGCCCCCGAGGCGCCGGCGCGCAGCGTGAGCCGCGCGCCCGGGGCGAGGGCGACGAGGCAGGCCGAAGGCAGCCGCCTCCCGTCCAGCCGGACGTCGAATTCGCCCCCGGCGACCGCCACACGAAGGGGTGTGCCTTCCGCCAGAAAGGCCGCGCCGCCAAGCGACACTTCGATGGCGCTCTCGGCCCCCGCGGCCTTCGTCGCGGCGAGATAAGCGCCAAGGTCCATCGGTCCCGCCGGGGTCACGCCGTAGCGCGACAGTCCGAAGCGGCCCTCGTCCTGCATGGTGACGCCGGGTCCGGCGGCCTCGACAAGGAGCCGCGCGCTCATTGCAGCGGGTCCCGGCGCGCCACTATTTCGCCAGCTGCGGCGCGCGCGTCGAGCGCCAGGAACGTATCGGCGTCGATCGGCTCGAAACCCACCGCGTCGCCCGGCGCGGCGAGAAAAGGCGGGTCGCGCCGCGGCGCGAACATGCGCTCCGGCGTTCGTCCGATCACATACCAGCCGGTCGGCATGGGATTGGCCGCGATGAGCGCCAGCGCGCCGCCGATGAGAACCGCGCCCTGCGGCGTCGGTCCGCGCGGGCTGGCGCGGCGGGGAATCGCGAGTTCCTGCGGCAAGCCGCCGAGATAGCACCAGCCCGGCGCGAAACCATACATATAGGCGCGGTAATCGGCGCCGGCGTGCAACCGCGCCAGCGACGGCGCGGCGCGCCCGAGCAGCGCCGCCGCCTCGTCGATATCCTCCGCGAACGCGGGGTCATAGCAGCAGGGAATCGTCCAGCGCAGGGCGGGGCGCGACGGCTTCTCCTCAATGCCGCCGGGCGCGAGCAGACCTTCGACCGCCGCGACCAGCGCGCCGCGCGAAATTTCGAGCGGCTCATAGCGCAGCAGCAGCGCGCGATAGGTCGGCGTCGTCTCGCGCAAGCCCTGCGGCGGCGCGGCGCGCAGACGCGCGTCAAGCGTCAGCACACGCGCATTGATCGCGGGATCGACGCCCTCGCCAAACTCGACGGACAGCGCCGCCTCGCCGCAATCAATAAAGCGCGGCTTCACATATTCCATTCCGATCACGTTCCTGCGAAGGCGCGCAGCGCCCAGCCGTCGCTCTCGAGCGATCCGCGCAGGCGCCGCGCCATTTCAACCGCGAGCGGCGCGTCGCCGTGGACGCAGATCGAATCGATCGGCGTCGGCAAAAGCCTGCCGCTGACGGTTCTCAAACCGCCATTCGCGAGCATGTCGCGCGTTCGGGCGCAGGCGCGTTCAACGTCCTCGATGACCGCGCCGTCCTGCGATCTGGGCTGCAGGCGCCCGTCCTCCAGATAAGCGCGGTCGGCGAAGATTTCATGGATGACGCGCAAGCCCGCGCGCGCGCCGGCGCGCGTCTGCTCGGACAGGGCGATCGCGAGCAGCGTCAGCGACGGGTCGACGCCGCGAACCGCCCGAGCGATCGCGTCCGCGATGTCGGCCTCGCGCTCGGCGATATTGGCGAGCGCGCCATGGGCCTTCACATGCGTCACCCGATGTCCGCTCAAACTGGCGAGCGCCTGCGCCGCGCCGAGCTGATAGGCGACCGCGCGCTCGATTTCCCGCGCGCTCATCGGCAAACTGCGCCGCCCGAAGCCTGCGAGGTCCGGAAAGGCGACATGGGCGCCGACGGCCACTCCCTTTTCTTTGGCGTGCGCAAATGTCGTCGCCATGATGTCGGGGTCGCCGGCGTGGAAGCCGCACGCCACATTGGCGCTCGTGACAATGTCGAGCATGGCGGCGTCGTCGCCCATGCGCCACTGGCCGAAACCCTCGCCAAGGTCGGCGTTAAGATCGATGCTGCGAGGCGGTGGGGTCATGGGGAAGGCGATCGCCGATCGATGCGGATCGCGACATTGGCGCCATCGCGCCGCGCCGGCAATGTGCGGCGCGATGGCGCCTCTATGGCGCCGAGGCGGCGTCAAGGGGCAGAATGCCGCACAAATAGGATATGGCGGCGCTTGACAAAGAGTGTCCCCTTTGGTGAAGCTGAATCGCGGCGAAGCTGGAAAAAGAGCCACTGGCTGGCGCAATGTGGGAGGAAAAAAAATGCAGTATCTGATCCCGGGACTCATGATCGCTATCGTCGTCGGCGGCGCTATCGTCGCGATGAGGATGAAGTAAGTCAAAGAAATCACGACGTTTCGCGTCGGATAGGTCCGTTGGCGGGCAGCGGTCCCGCGTAAGCGCGGGCGCTATTGCGCCAGCGGACTGAGCTGTTGGGCTTCAGCTCTTGATCGCTCTTGGGCGTGCTGCAAGGTCGCGCATACCGATATTTCGCATCGCGCGCGCCGATTTTGAGAACGATCACTTTGCCCGTATGAGCGTTTCCGCCCAAATGCCGCCTGATCTCCCGGCAGCGACCTTCTCTTAAGTTTTCTCAGCGCCGCCAGACTATTCCGCTGCGATCTCTTGCGGCGGCTCGAAGGCGATTTCGATCAGCGTGCCTTCGTTGCGACTGCTCTTGACGGCGAAAGAGGCGTGATTTGCCTCGATCAGAGCCTTGGTTAGCGGCAGTCCCAGCCCAGTGCCGCTCGTCTTGCGCGACGGGTCCACCTGCCGAAACGGTTCGAGGGCGGTGGCGACATCTTCTTCAGACATGCCGATCCCGGTGTCCTTGACGCGAACGATGACGCAGCCGGCGTCGTTCAGCGCGCTCGATACGATGACCTGCCCGCCTGGCTCGTTGAATTTCACCGCGTTCGACAGAAGATTGAGAAGAATCTGCTTCAAGGAACGCCGATCGGCGCGTAGCGGCGGCAGGCCTGGCGCGAGCGCGAGCCGCAAGACGACGCGCGCCTGATAGGCCTGCGCCTGCATGATCGACGCGCATTCCTCGATGACCGCATTGGCGTCCACGCGCGCGAAAGAAAGCTCCATCTTGCCCGCTTCGATCTTGGAAAGATCCAGCAGATCGTTGACCAGCGACAGGACATGGGCGCCCGAGGCGTGCATGTCCTTCAAATATTCCTTATAGCGCGGAGAGCCGATCGGCCCGAGCCGCTCCTCCATCATCACTTCGGCGAAGCCGATGATGGCGTTGAGCGGGGTGCGAATCTCATGCGACACGCGCGTGAGAAAGTCGGATTTCGCCGCATTGGCGCTTTCGGCGGCGAGCCGCGCCGCCTCAACCGCGCGATCGTTCGAAGCGGCGTCCTCGCGCGCCTCGACGGAAACCAGGATGAACGGTTTTCCCTCGACGGGAAGCGGGCGCAGCGCGAGGTCGACCGGAGCGCCGCCGCCCGGGGGAGCGCATGATAATGGCTGTCGCGCGTTTTCGTCAGACAGGACGAGCGACAGGCGCTGAGCCAAATTTTGCGCGTCGGCGGGGCTGAGTAAGGAGGCCAGACCGCGGTTCCGGCAGTCGCGCGCATCGGTCCCGAAACAGGCGGCGAAACGCGCATTGGCCCTCGCCATCGTCCCGTCGGCGGTTACGATCGCAAGCGGCGTCTGCGACACATCGAAGGCCGCGCCAAGCGGCGCGCTTTCCGATCTCGCCCGTGCGAGCTTTTCTTCGAGCGCCCGCGCGAGCGCCAAAGCGCTTTGCTCGGGACCCGGCATCGGTTGTTCGCGATGGCGTTGCAGCGCAGTCGGCGGTTGCGCCTCCGGCCCCTCGAGCATCGATTCCGAGGCGGCGGTCGCGTCCGATGCGACGGCGGCGCCTTCCTTGAGCGCCCGCGCGATTTCGTCGAACGCCAGACGCTCGCTCGAACTGAGCGTCTCCAGAGAATCCGAAGCGGCGCGCGCGCGCAACGTCACGACATTGTCGGCTAGCGGATTAACGGCGCGCGCTTCAGCGTAAGCCGCTTCGGGTGGCGGCTCGGCGGCGCGCGCGCGATCGATATGCAGCACGCCATAGCCCTGGTAGCCCAGAAACCGCTTGGCCGAATCGGTCAGTTGCAGGGCGCCGAGCGTCGTCGGCGTGCGCCCGCTGTCGCCCTCCAGCGGCCATTCGACCTCGACCCCGCTCCATGCCCGACGCGAGGCCACGGCGCGCGCAAACGCCGGGTCGAGCCGGAGCGCCCGCGACGCCTCCTCCACAGAGCGGCCGAGGATGTCGGCGGCGGCGTCGCCGACGACGTCGGCCAGGACGTGGGTCACGTCGGTGAAGCGCCCCTGCGCGTCGGTCTTCCACAGAAAGCGCGGCGAATGAGCGCCATGTCGCGCCGCGAGGCTGCGACGAAGAGTCGCCGTCTCGTCGCTGACTTCCGCGCCGGGCGACGCGTTGGCGCGGCGCGGATTTCCCGAAGCCGAATCGGCGCGAAGGTCAAGCGCCGCGACCACGAAAGAGACGCCGCCATCCGCCCCGAGGTTGCGGCAGAGAACGGTGATTGTCTGCGCCGCGCGGGAGAAGCGAAAGCGCAGTCGTTCAAGGCGCAGGCCTTGGTCGCTAGAGAGTTCGCCGACGAGTTCGGCCAGTCGGCGCGCGCCTGGTTCGTCGTCGCGAAACAGGCGCTCGCTAAGCGCCGCTGCGTCTTCGTCAAACACGGCGCGGGCCGAATCATTCAAAAAATCAATGCGCAACGGAGAGCCGCTGGCGACCACGATCGGCGCGCCGGAGGCGTCCAGAGCCGAAAAAACAGGATCAGCGGCGACGCTAGCGGCCGCCCGCGCGCGGTGTTTCAGCTCCTCCTGCGAACCGCCCATTTGCCCTACCGCCGTCGACCGACGGGCTCGCTCGCCGCGCGCCTGGAAGCCGTCTCCTGGCTCGACGCTAACGAAATGAAGCCAAGTTAATGGCGGTCGACTGCAAGGTCCATGATCGCTATCAGTCTTCCATATATTTCTGCTATTCGAAAATTTCCGGCGCTCTGCCGCTGCGTCGCACAAAATGTTGCATTACAGCATAAAATCGGGCAGGATGATCGGACTCGCCGGATCGCCGTGGAGCCGGCCGGTATGTCGGCGATAAGCTAGTTTAGCGCGGCGATTGCTTTATTTTCACTGCACGGAGGTGCGCCATGGTCGAATCGATCTATCAAATTCCCACCGAGGTCCGCGATTTCGCGGAAAAGAGCGTCGAGCAGGCGCGAAAGGCTTTTGAGGGGTTTGCCGGCGCCGCGCAGAAGGCGATCGACACTTCGGGCGACATGCCGTTCGGCCTGCCGGCCGCCAAGGATGTGAGCGTGAAGGCTCTGTCTTTCGCCGAAGCAAACGTCCACGCCGCCTTCGATCTTGCCCAGAAGCTCGTCCACGCCAAGGACCCGCAGGAGGTTTTCAAGCTTCAGTCGGAATTCGTGCAGTCGCAGCTCAAGGCGATCCAGGAGCAGACCAAGGAGCTTGGCGCGACCTTTCAGCGCCCGACCATGAAATCCTAATGGGGAGAAGTTGAATGGCCAATCCGCACAACACTCCTCCCAAACCTAAAAATGCCGAACCCAAACGTGTGGCTCCGAGCGCGCCGGAACCCGACGCTGCTCCGACCGTCATCGAATCCGTCAGCGCTGAGCCGGCGCCTGTCGTCGTTGAAGCGCTGACGCCGACGGTCGAGAAGCCGCCGACGACGGCGCTTGCGATCGCCGTGGAGATAAAGTCGGCGGGAGCCGAGTCGCTCGACCCAGCGCTCTGGTCGCAGAAGTCCATCGACCTCTGGGCCGAGAACGCCACTGCGGTCCTCGACTTCGCCGAGAGGCTCGCCAACGCCAAATCGATCGACGAGATGACCAATCTTCAGTCGCGTTTCGTCAGCGAAAGGTTCGACACGCTGCTGCGCCATTCGAACGAATTGTTCACGCTCGCGCAACGACTGTTCGGTCTCTCCGTCGCGCCGCTCTATGGCCCGCGCGCCGCGTAAGCGTCAGTCGCTTCGCGTGATCAACGGCGTCGCGGCGAGAACCGCGGCGCGCGTTCCTTTACAGGGTTGTGACGATCATGGCGCGCAGCGCGGGCGTCACCTGCGGCATGACGCCAGTCCAGTCGCGAAACGCCGGGCGCGCCTGATGCAGCAGCATCCCGAGCCCGTCAACGGGCGTTGCGCCATGTTGGCGCGCGGCTGCCAGTAGCGGCGTCTCCAGAGGCGCGTAGACGATATCGGCGACGACCGCCAATTTGGGCAGTTCGGCGAGCGAGAGATCGAGCGGCGGCTGGCCGACCATTCCCTGGCTCGTCGCATTGACGACAAGTCCCGCGCCGGCGAGCCCGGCCTCGCGTTCTTCCCAAGCCAAGGCCGACACACGCGGCCCGAAATCCGCGGCGAGCGTTTCGGCGCGCGCCAAGCTGCGGTTGAAGAGACGAATCTCGCTCGCGCCCGCTGCGAGCAACCCGTCGACGATCGCGCGGGCGCCGCCGCCGGCGCCGATGATGACGCAAGGCGCGCTTTCGGCCCGCCAGAAAGGCGCGGCCTCGCGCAGCGAGGCGACGAAGCCGTAGCCGTCATAGTTGCGGCCGGTGAGTTCGCCGTTCTTTTCGACGACGACGCAATTGACGGCGCCGATCCGCGCCGCCGACTCGTCCACGCGATCAAGAAACCGGATCGCCGTCTCCTTATGCGGAATGGTGAGATTGCAGCCGGCGAAACCGAGCGCCGGCATGGCGCGCAGCGCCGCCTCAAGCCGGCCCGGCTCAACCGGCAAGGGCGCATAGCAGCCTTCGACGCCGTACTGCGCGAACCAGTGATTATGGATTTTCGGCGAACGCGAATGGGCGATCGGCCAGCCCATGACTCCGGCGAGAATAAAGCGAGGGCTGTTGGTCACGTCTTGGTCTCCGGGTCAGGCGTCGGGCGCGACGGAAAAGCCGGCGCCGCAAAACTCGACGAGCGCGGCTTCGTCCGCCTGTTCTTCGCGCAGCCTGTCGACCCGCGCGAGCCTTGGACCCCGTCGCGCCGCGTCGACAAGCGCGTCGAGCGCCGGACGCGGACCGGCGGCGACCGCCTCGACGGCGCCGTCGCGCCGGTTGCGCGTCCAGCCCGTGAGGTCGAGCGCCAGCGCCTCGCGAATAAGAAAGGCGCGATAGCCGACGCCCTGTACGCGGCCCTCGATGATGAGGCGGACGATCTCGAAATCGCTCATGATCGAACCGCGATATTGTCGATCAGCCGCGTCGCCCCGAGCTTCGCCGCCGCGAGCAGGCGAATTGGCCCCTCGTCCAGTGAAACGACCGGCGCCAGAGTCTCGGCGCAGCGCGCTTCGAGATAGTCGACGTCAAAGCCGGCGCCGGCAAGCCTCGCCCGCGCGTCGCGCGTCGCGGCGCCAATGTCGCCGCCCTCGACGATGCGTCGCGCGGCGTCTGTCAGCGCGCCATGAAGTTCGCTTGCGCGCGCGCGCTCCTCGCGCGCGAGATATATGTTGCGCGAGGACATGGCGAGACCGTCGGGCTCGCGCAGGGTCGGCGCGCCGAGAATTTCGGTCGCGATGTCGAGATCGCGCGCGAGGCGCTTGATCACCAGCAACTGCTGATAGTCCTTTTCGCCGAAAACCGCGACATCGGCCTGGGCCTGATTGAGCAGTTTGGTCACCACCGTCGCCACGCCGCTAAAATGCGTCGGCCGAAACCGATCTTCGAGGTCGGCGCAGGCGGGCCCCTCCATGACGACCTTGGTCGAAAAGCCCGGCGGGTAGATTTCTTCGACCGGCGGCGCGAAAACGAGATCGGCGCCGATGCGCGCAAGCTTCTCGACATCGGCGGCGAGCGTGCGCGGATAGCGGGCGAAATCCTCATTGGGTCCAAACTGCGCCGGATTGACGAAAATCGTCACGACGACGCGGTCAGCGGCGCGCCGCGCCGCCTCGACAAGCGACAGATGGCCGGCGTGGAGCGCGCCCATCGTCGGCACGAGCCCGACGCGCGCGCCGGCGGCGCGGCGCGCGCGAACATAGCGGCGAAGCTCGTCGATCGCGCCGACGACGGGGAGTTCCGCGGTCATGGACGGCGCCCTGTCTGGCGATTGGAGGATAGGCCTGAAAGATAGTCGATATAGGCGTCGGGCAGCGCATGCGCGCGCGCCGCCGCGATGATTCCCTCGATATAGCCGAAGGGCGCGACGCCGAAATCCGGGCGGGCGCCGACATAGGTCAGCGCCCGTGCAGAGCCGACAGGTTCGCGTAGAATGGGGAGGTATCGCTTGACGTAGAGTCCGTGGGCGACGTTCTCATAGCGATCGAGCGCCGCGACGTCGCCGACCGCGACGTCCCACATGACGCCATGGACGCACATGCGTCGGTCCGGCGCGACGCTGACAAAGCCCGACGCCATGAGAATCATCCGATAGCCCGCGAGCCGCCCCGTCCCCGCGAGTTGCGAGCGCGGACAGCGCGCCGCCATGGCGGCGGCGTCCATATTGGAGCCATAGGCGAAATAGAGCGGCACGCGCAAATCCCGATCGCGAAGAAGGCGACGCGTGCTATATCACGTCCGCTGCGGAAGGGTGGCCGAGTGGTTTAAGGCACCGGTCTTGAAAACCGGCGTGGGGGCGACTCCACCGTGGGTTCGAATCCCACCCCTTCCGCCATCTTATCTAATTAAAATATTGTTTTCATGTGTGTTATTATCGACACTTATTTATGGGTCCCATTTTAGTTATTTGCGAACGGGAAGGCTCTCTCGTGTTGGCAAATCATCCGACGCGTCACCGGGCTGGCGGCTTCACCTCCAAGGCGCAGCGGATGGGCTTGCCTGTCTGCGTTGCCGCCTCGCGGCATTTTGCGAGCGTCTCGCGATTTTCGCGAAGAAGAGATGGCGGCGCTGTTCGTCTATCGTGGCGACGGCGACGGCGAGCTTTTCCAAATTCTCCGTCGCCCCGTTGAGCGTCTCGCGCGCTCGCGCGTTGGTAGCCCGGTCTTCGGCGCGCGCCCTTTCGCCGGCCGCCGCGATGCGCGCGGCCATTTCTTGGGGCGTAATCTGCAGCGCCGGGCCTTTGCCGCATCGCCTTCACCATCGCGCCATTGGCGTTGAGATTATGCGCGCCCTCGCCAGAAAAAATCTCGCGAGGGATCGCGCCGCCCCGCCGACGCGCTCGACGCCGATCTGCTCGCCGGCGCGCTCATCGACGCGGCGACTATGAAAGACGCCGCGACAAGGGAGGACTGGCGAAAACAGGGCGCCGCCTTCTTTCTCGGTGGCGGCGAAGCTTTCGACTCGACGTGAAAGCTATGGCTGCTCCCGATGCCGCGGCAGGCGCCGAGGGCGACGAATTCGCCGCGGCTTGACAATCAACGCGAGAATCTCGCGTTCGGATCGACGCGCCATAATCCGGCGTCGGTCAATCAAGCGGCTCGGACGGCGCATATGTTCGTTCATCCGGGATGATCGGAAAAGCGGGCATTTCGAGCTGCAATGTTTCATGCGCGATCTGGGCGCACTTTCTCCCGTTCTGGCTCATGACGATCGCTGAATCTGCGATGGCGTCCATGCCATCGCGACAAAAAACATCGGCCAAATAAAACCAGAGACGCAAATCGCCGCTTACGATCGCGCGTTCGTGCGCAAGGAGGAATGCAGATTGTTCAGAATGGCGTGCGTCTCCGATGTCGCGGCAGGAAAACATAATTTGAACGTCGCGCCGCCGCCGGGCGTTTCCTCGACCCAGATGCGGCCGTCTTGCCTGTCCATGAGCTCCTTTGAAATGGCGAGCCCTAATCCCGTGCCGGGCGTCGCCTCGTTCTTGCGCCAAAATGGTTCAAAAATTAAGTCGCGATCCTCGACCGCCACGCCTTCGCCGTGATCGACAACTTCGACCGTGCCATCCGAAAGCGCCCGAACGAGAACTGTTCCCCCCTCCGGCTCCGCGCGAACGGCGTTGTCTATGAGATTGGCGACCACGCATTCGATTGCGTTTCGGTTACCGCGCACGATTACCTCCGTGGTCGACGCCTGAAACTCGATTCTTCGCCCAGATTTGAAAGCGAGCGGTGCCAGATCCGCAATGATCGCACAGGTCGCTTTAACGATGTCAACCTTTTCATCGATGCTCGACTGCCGCTCATTCAGTCTCGCCGTAATGAGCATCTGGTCGACAATTATTTGCATGCGCTTTACGTCTTGCTTAAGGCGGGTCTTATAAGTGCGCCCCTCCGGATCCTCGATGTGTGCGTGGAAGATGGCCAACGGCGTGCGTAATTGATGAGCGGCGTTCGCGGTATAGCGGCGCATTCTCGTAACGCTCGCGTCGAGCCTCGAGAGCGCATTGTTTACAGAGTCGATTAGCGGCTTGACTTCGGAAGGAACGCCGTCCGCGGGCACGCCTTGTCCCATCGTATCCATGTCGATTCGGTCCGCCGCCGTTGCTGCGCGGCGGAGAGGCGCAAGCCCTGTATGCACGACGAGCCACACGACAAGGCCGGAGACCGTGAACATGGCGAAGAGATTCCATCCTAGCGATCGAAGACTATTGATGAACGCGAATAAAGGATCGCTCCAATTGAAAGCGTAACCGCTAACCGCAACAAAAAGCGGACCAAAGCGCGTGTTCCATCGCCAGAGCGATCCAGGATTCTTTTGAGCGGAACCGCTGGACAGGTAGAAATCCATTCCACGTGGTTCGACGCTTGTTATGCTCTGTAGCGCAGTCGACAGTTCCAGCGACGACCCGCGAATAGGCTCCTGCCCTAAGGATTCGAAAGCCGCATATCGCAGCGCGGGCCTACGCTCTCGTTCGAGTCGAAGTTCGCTGTTGGGCTCAAGATAGAGCGAACCGTCGGGCGCCTTCGCAATTGACCGAACTACATAGTCTCGAATTCGGTAATAGGAGAAGTAATCGTCGAATGAATATCCGAGCGCGCCCGTCAAACCGGCGCTCGACAGAACCGAGTGAAAAGACCATAGCGCGACGATGACGAAAAATTGCGCGATCAGCAGTTTGGCGAGCAGACGCGCAGTCAATGAAGGAACGCGCTTCATGCATCCTGCTCTGAAATAAAATAACCGATGCCTCGAACCATCTCAATCTCCACACCTGCGCCAAGTTCCTCAAGACGCGTACGGAGACGCGAGACTACGTTGGCAAGAGCGTTCGGCTGAACATCGTCATCCATGCCCCATATCTCGGAAAACAGCGTCTCTCGCTCAACAATGCGTCCACCACGTCTCACGAGGGCCTCCAACAGCGCGAGTTCTCGCTGACGAAAAGCCACCGGATTGCCGGCGACGAAAGCGGTCCTTGAACCGACGTCAAAGGTCAGCGCGCCTATTCTTATCGGCGGCAGCGTGCCTCCACCTGGTCGACGCAGGCTTGCGCGAACGCGCGCCATCAACTCATCGAGATCGAATGGCTTCGTCAGATAGTCATCGCCCCCCGCATCAAGGCCGCCTATCCGATCATCCACCGCGTCGAGCGCGCTGAGAATCAATATGCGGCTTTCCGGTTGCTGACGCCGAAGCAGCGGTATGATCGTCAGCCCATCGCCGTCGGGAAGCTTCCGATCGAGTAACGCCAAGGCATACTGAAAGGATTGAATAGCCAGAAGCGCGTCGCGAATGGTTCCAACTCGATCCACCGAAAAGCCTGAGCGTTTCAGATGCCGTCGAACGTGGCGAGCTTGGTCCTCATGATCTTCCACCAAAAGTATTCGCATGGGCGCCGCTCCCGTGCCTAAGCGGCGTTCGTTCGCACGCCGCAGCGAAAGACTATTGCCGCGCCGGATAGAATTGCAAGAGGAGCTTATTGGCAGGTGTGTTGCAGAAAAGCCACAACGGGCGCGAATTTCACTTGGCTTTCGCCGTGGTACATTCCTGGGAGTTTCGCCTGCATATTAGCGCTTCGCAGGATCTTGAATTGAAGCAACGAAAGCTTCTTCCGTTCTACGGCCTGCATCGGATAGATCGACAAGCCACGGACCGGCGGCGATGAAATATTCCAAGCAAAGGAGGAGCCGCCTGGCGCGCGCGATTGTCGCGAACGCCGTAGTTTGCCTCTTCGCTTTCCTTGTCTTTGCCGGGCAGATGACCGGGCGACCCGATTACCGCCACCAAGTCGACTCAGGGATTATATCGCTTTTCGACGGGTTAAGTTGCGATCCGCATAGCGACGACGCGGGTACCGACGACAGCCACAAACATCTCTCAAAATGCTGCGTCTTATGCGCGTCATGCAGAACGGCGGATACATCGCCTCAATTTGTTGAGGCGATGTATCAGCAAGCCGGCATTTGCGCGGCGCCACCGCTTTCCAATGTCGATTACGACTTGCCGCCTTCTCACAAGGACGGCCCATCCGCGTGGATCAGTTCACGCTCGCCGCGCGGCCCGCCGACTCTCTCCTGATCGAGCGCACTGCGGCCTCGGGCCGCTGACTTCTTCATTACCGTTCAGATGGCCCAAGACGTGGCCGCATCAGGAGGCTTCTCATGCTTCGTCCGACTTTCCTGCGTGGCGCGTTCGCTGGCGCTTCGAGCTTTGTTCTGATTTCGACAGCGATGGCCCAGCAGACGCTGCCGACGATCGATGTTGGCGCAACCAGACGACCGGTCGCTTCGTCCCGCAGCGCGCCGGCGCCGGGCCTCACAGCTGGTGGGGCGCCCGGTCCGGTGACGAGCGGGTCGTCCGAGACGTCGATTCCCAGGTCGCTTCAACTGGGCGGTCGCTTGACCGGATACAGCGTCGCCGGACCAGTCGCATCGACGAAGACGAATATCCCCATCATGGAGACGCCTTACGCCGTGCAGACCGTGACGCGTGAAACGATGGACGATCGCCAGGATATCAGCGTCAAGGACGCGCTGCTCGAAAACGTCAGCAGCGTCGCTATAGGTGTACAATTCTATGACCAGTTCATTATTCGCGGGTTTAGTTCGTCTGGAACCCGCATTCGCCGGATGAACTCTGATTTTGCTGTACAATTTCGGCATTTATGGCATCATTTTCAGAAGGTTAGGCTCGTTTGAGCGAGGCGGCGATGACGAACCCGGCGGGTGAATCG
>Ga0194120_10001222_pt1 | contig 47638 bp, 35 predicted proteins | sample TA2MahCa65mmetaG_FD_148642 | JGI IMG/M metagenome (GOLD analysis project Ga0194120, IMG submission 148642) | Freshwater microbial communities from Lake Tanganyika, Tanzania - TA2015019 Mahale Deep Cast 65m | ecosystem: Environmental > Aquatic > Freshwater > Lake | place: Tanzania: Lake... | reverse complement strand
GAGAGCCAGCGATGAATCGTAGATCGATCCGTACCATATGCCTGAGCAACCACGGTCACCGGCAATCGTTCCTCAAGAACTGCACGCATCGCACGAACGCGGATATCATATGTTGAATACGCGGCGTCGCTCATCGTGAGCGACTTTTCCCAGAAACTCAACAACTACGCAATATCAGTGTTGCAGAACTTTTGGTCCGGGCCATACCAAGCCCGCCGGTTGCCATACGCTGCGCCACAGTTTCGCCACCCACCTGCTCGAAGACGGTCAGGATATCCGCACCATCCAGGAACTGCTCGGCCACGCCGACGTGAGCACGACCATGGTCTATACCCACGTCAGCACGGTCGGCGCGACCGGCGTTCGAAGCCCATTGGATCGGCTCTGAGGACCAGCTCCGACCGCGACGACGACGCCCCACGCCGGCAGCCTCCGCGGAATCCGAACGACGGGGATCGTCGTCCCGCGCACGCGTCGGCCTCAGCGCTGCTCGTCGAGAACCACCCACGAAATCTGCGTCACGAGATGGTTGAGCGCCGCGTACGAGATGTGCGCGTTGGTCGCGTAGCGCGGCGTGTCGTTCGCGGGAAATGTGGCGAGCGTCGCGTCGCCCACCAGAAAGACATTGAAATCGTCCGCCAGATTCTCATAGCCCGCCGTCGTCCGGCAATAGCACATGTCGGTCGCGTAGCCCGTCAGCAATACGTGCCGCACGCCTTGCTCCTTGAGAAACCGCCGAAGGGGCGCGTAACCCTCGGCATCGTAGATCACGACGTCCGCCGGATCGACGCCGATGTCGCGCGTCACGGGAATCGGCAGGTCCCAAAAACCGGCTCCGTTGTACCTGGGCGACGCGTCGACTCCCGGAAAATTCTTGAAGTAGTCGATCACCGGAAGATCGGTCGAGACGTCGAACCGTTCGAGCAGCGGCTCGCCCCCGTACGAAAACGCGCCGAGCCGCTCGGTAAGCTCGGCCGCGCCTTGCCGCCGTTCGGCTTCGGTCGGGCGACCGTGGATCGAGCGATACAGTTTCGCGCGGATCGGATCGCGTCCGCCCGGCAGGCTGAACATCACGCACGCGACACGGCCCCGCAGACGCTTGAGGAACGGATCGATCACTTCGCGCGTGTGCCGCGCCGCCAGGTGGTTCTTCTCGACCGTACAGAAATCGCAGACCCCGGCCGGCTCCGGCGTCCGCCAACCCTGGCCATCGTCGATGCCCCAGGGATGGACCATGATGACCGCCGTTTGCGACGCGCGCAGCCGGTTCGGCATCTCCACGACGCCGCGGGCGTTGTATGAGAATCGCCAGGCGCGGACCGACACGTCGGCATCGGTATCGTCCACGAGCCGAGGCCCTTCGAACCGGTTTCGCTCGCGAACCGGCTCGACGAACTCGGGGTAATCGGCGAGCAAGGGCGGCGGGTCGGCGAGCGGCGTGAGCCGATTCTCGAAGACGCGGGAGGATCCCGACGGGTCGAGCGCCGCAATGCGGATGTTCTTGAATTCGACCCACATCGGTTTTCCCGCGTGGAGCTGCAACGCCAGGATCCCCTCGCGCCGCGCCGATTGAGGATCCGCATCGGTGCAATCGACGATCAACCGGCCGTTGAGGTAATGCCGTATCCGATTCCCTTTCGCGATAATGACGACGTCGTTCCAATCATCGAGCCGGAACAACGACCGATACGCCGCCTGATCGATGAGCGGCCCGTCGGCAACCGTCTTGCGCCCCTCGGCATCCCAGGTCGCCCGCTCACCGACGAGGCACATCCGTCCGCGCTTGCCGCCCTCGTCGTAAATGAACCCCGCGACGCTCGGCAGGTCGACTTCATTGCGCAGCTCATGCTGATATCCCCGAACGACCCAGGGATTCCGGGGGTTGCCTTGTACGGCATGGATCGACCGGTACTGGATGCCCGAGTTGTTGGAGGCGCTGCAGCGGTAGGTCAATCGCAGGTCGAAATCGCGCGTCGTTCCTTCCTTCCAGATCAGGAACGTGTTGCCGTCCGCGGGATTCGCCTCGGTCGTTTCCCCCCGCAGCGCGCCGTCCTGGACCGACCAGAGTCGCGGATCGCCGTCCCATCCCGCGAGATCGCGGCCGTTGAAGATGGGCCGCGCCCCCGCGGGTTCGGAGGGTGGGGACTCGGGCGGTTCGGCCCGCGCCGGCGCAAGATAGAGTATCGCGAGGAGGACGAGGCCAACGGGGCGAATCGCGCGCGGCATGATGAGCGCTCCTTTGGAAAGTTCAAACGTCGAGCTGGCGGACATCGAGCGCGTGTTTCTCGATGAACTCGCGCCGGGGCTCGACCTTGTCCCCCATCAAGATCCGGAACATGTCGTCCGCCGCTCCCGCGTCGGCCATGGTGACCCTGAGCAGAGTGCGGTTTTGGGGATCGAGGGTCGTTTCGCGAAGTTCCTCGGCGTTCATTTCCCCGAGTCCCTTGAACCGGGTGACCTGAAGGCCTTTTTCGCCCGCCTCGCGGACAGCGGGCAGCAGTCCTCTGAGGTCTTCGAGATGCGTCTCGGCGTCGCCGCGCCGCAGAACGTACCGGGGTTCCTCGACGCCCGTCCGCTCCTGCGGGATGAGAGTCTGTATGTCGAAACCGAATTCACCGAGTTCCTTCAGCCCCGCGTTGATCGTGCGGACCTCGTGGAACTCGTCGATGATCACCTCGCGCCCGTCGCTCCGTTCGTCCTCGGGCGTCGCGACCTCCGGACCGTCCCCCTCCCCGGATTTCTTCTCGGTTCCCTTCTCGGTTCCCTTCTCGGCGCGTTCGGGATCAACACCCCGTTCGCGCAGGAACGGATCGATATCCGGTCGGTGGAAGAACCATCGGCTTTCCGCGCCGAGCGTGACATGGTAGATCGGAAGGCGTCCGGTTTGGAAATCGATCCGTTCGGCGTGCGCGCGGAGGCTGATTCCGCGCCGTTCGAGACCATGAAGGCCTTCCTCGACGGCGGCGAGCGTTCGGCAGAGCCGGTCCATGGCCTCACCCTGGATCACCCGGCCGTCCATCGGATCGAAGACGGCGTCCTTGAGTCCGCGATCGAGGAGTTGCCGCTTCATTTCCTCCTCGGTCTGCACGTAATAGGTCTGGTCCTTGCCGCGCACCCGGAACAAGGGCGGCTGGGCGACGTAGACGTGGCCGGCGGCAACGAGCTGGAACATCTGCCGGTAGAAGAAGCAGAGCAGGAGTGTCCGGATGTGCGAACCGTCGACATCGGCATCGGTCATAATGATGATCTTGCCGTAGCGCCGCTTCGAGATATCCTGCTCGGGCCCGATCCCGCTCCGGATCGCGTAGATCATGCTTTGGACTTCCTCGTTGGCGAGCACCTTGTCCTCGCGCGACTTGTAGGCATTGATAATCTTGCCGCGCAGCGGAAGGATCGCCTGGTATTCGCGGAGCCGGCCGCCCTCGGCGCTTCCTCCGGCGGAATCGCCTTCGACGAGGTATAGTTCGCACTTGTCGCGATCGGTGCTGATACAGTCGCGCAGTTTGCCGGGCAATCCCATTCCACTGAGCGCCGATTTGCGCCGCACGAGCTCCCTCGCCTTGCGCGCCGCCTCGCGCGCCTCGGCCGCCTGGATTCCCTTGCGGACGATGATCCGCGCGCTCTTGGGGGTTTCTTCGAGGTATTTGGCCAGGAAGTCGCCGAAGGCCGAGTTCATCAGGCCTTCGACCTCGCTGTTGCCGAGCTTCGTTTTGGTCTGGCCCTCGAATTGCGGATTACCGATCCGAATCGAGATCACAACGGTCAGCCCTTCACGGAAATCCTCACCCGTCGGAATGATGGCCTTGAAGAGGTCATTCTTCTTGCCGTAGTTGTTGAGCGACCGGGTGAGCGCGGCTCGGAAACCGGATACGTGCGTTCCGCCCTCGGTCGTGTGGATGTTGTTGACGTACGTGTGGACGTTCTCTGTCAGATCGGTCGTATACTGCATGGCGACTTCAAAATGGATGCCGTCGTGGCTCTCCGAGCAAAAGATCACATCGCCGTGCAACACTTCGCTCGCCCGGTTCAAATACTCGACGAACTCCACGATGCCCCGCTCGTAGTGGAACTCCTCGCCCTGTGACGCGCGCTCGTCGAAGAAATGGATCCGAACGCCCCGGTTGAGGAACGCGAGTTCCTGGAGCCGCTTGAACAGCGTGTCGTACGAGAACTTGGTATTGGTGAAGACGAGCCCATCGGGCTTGAATGTCGTCTTGGTACCTACTTTTTGCGTCGTTCCGATGACGGTGACGGGACCGGTGGGTTGTCCGCGTTCGTATTCCTGCTGGTGGATTTTGCCGTCCCGGTAGACCTCGACGTCGCACCATTGCGAGAGGAAGTTCACGACCGTGACGCCGACTCCGTGCAAGCCGCCCGATGTCTGATAGGCCGTCTTTTCGAACTTGCCGCCGAATTTGAGTACCGTCATGACCCCTTCGAGCGTGGAGACGTCGCGTCCCATCTCGCGCGACAGATCGGGGTGCCGCTCGACGGGGATTCCGCGACCGTTGTCCTCGACGGTCACCGAGCCGTCATTGTGCACCGTGACGTCGATCCGCGTCGCGAACCCCGCCATCGCCTCGTCGATCGAGTTGTCGACGACTTCGTAGACCAGGTGGTGCAGTCCGCGGGCGTACACGTCCCCGATATACATGCTCGGCCGCTTCCGAACATGGTCGAGATCGGACAGGTGCTGCAAGTCGGACGACGTGTAGTCCGATTGGGCCCGTTTGAATTGGCCGACGCCGCCGTCCGCGGCGTCCCCGCCCGGGCCCGGTTCTCCCATGTCGTCTGGAGGATCGTCGTTTGGATGATCGTCGGTCATTCCGTTCATTCCCCCGTTGGTCCCACGCGAAACCGGATGCCCCGGATCCCCACGTGCGTCAAGATATTGCGAAGGCCGCTGAGCAACTCCGCCTTTCGGAACGTGAACTCCTGCACCAGGGCCGAATCGGCCGCGACGATTTCGAGTATTCCGCCTCGGATTCCTCCGACGGCCGAATGCCGGGCGAGCTCGGGCCCGACGACGGATCGCCATGCTTGGGCGAAATCGGCGCCGGCCAGCCGTTGCAGGTATCCGCGCCGCGCGATGAGATCATTGACGATATCGCCGATCCGCGCGGGACCGCGCGGCCCTCGCTTTCGCTCCGCGAGCCGCAAGAAGTCGGCGGTCGCCTCCGCCTCGGTCCGGTCGTCCGAATCCCACGCATCCATGACCACCTCCGATCGCCTTCGATTCAGCGATCCCGCGACAGGGGCATCACGACGTACGAGTAGCCGTCATCCGTCGTGAAGAGGGCAGCGCCCTGTGGACCCTCGAGTTCCAACTGGATGGCCTGTTGCGGCGACAGGACGCGGAGAAAATCGATTACGTAGCGATTGTCGAGAACGACCGAGATCGGAGGCCCATCATAGGCGAGCGGGTATTCGATTTCAGAGGAACCGAGATTCGTCGCCGCGGCCGCGATCTTCACCCGACCCGCGTCGAATGAGAATTCGAGTCCTCGGCTGTCCTTGTCATTGAAGATCGCGGCTTGCCGGACATTGGCGAGCAGCGGTCCGACGATCAGATCGATGCGCGTCGCCGCCGTCCGTTTCGGGAAAACGTCTCGCCATCTCGGATAACGGCCCTCGACGAGCCGCGATACGATCCGCGTGTTGCCGATGCGAACGCCCAGACTGTTGTCAAATGCCGCGAGGTGAACGGGCGTGTCCATTTCAACGAGGCTGCGTTCGATGATCTGCATCGCGCGCGTCGGGACGATCGTGGCCGCCGCGCCACCCCGATGTCCGCCGACCGAGTTGGCGATCGCCTCCATCTTGGCGAGCCGCCTTCCATCCGTTCCCACGGCCGTCATGCGTTCCGCGTCGAATTCGATCAATACGCCTCCGAGCGCGTACCGCGTGCTTTCGACGTCGGTCGCGAACGTCGTCCGGTGGATCAATTCCCTCAAGACCCGCGCCGGTATCTCGTGATACGCCTCCCAAGGCGTATCCTCGATCACCGGATACTCGTCCGGATTCCTGGCCGGAATCTGGAACCGGCTCCGGTCGCCGCGCACGCTCGTCCCCGATTCCGTCGCAACAACATGCATGTTCGCGTCGCTTGACTCGCGCAGGATCGATCCGAACGGATCCACGGGCACGATCACGACACCCTCGCTTCGCACGTCGGCGCCTTCCAGGACCACGCGAACGCTGATGTCCAAATCAGTCGCCATGACGACGATGTTGGGACCCTCGGCGGCGAACTTCACATTCTGCAGGATCGACTTCGGTGAACGAGCCGGCACCACGGCCGCCGCGGTCTGGAATACGGAGAGCATTTTTTCGCGATCGCACGAGAACTCCATGGACGATCCCCAGCTATTAGTATTTCTTGATGCAGTGAACAGTATGTTCGACGGCCGGTCGGCGCGATCGCGAAGCGGGCGGCGACACGGAAAGGTAGATACGGCCCGACGTTAACCGTGCTAGTCGGAGTGCCGCGACAACCTGGAAAAGACGTCGATCGCCCGTCGATCGCCCGTCGATGGCGGACCCGTGCCGTTCGTTGTCCGACGGCCGGCGGGCCAATCGACAGGTCGTGGGCCAGGATGGGAACGGCCATAGACGTCGATCAACCGGTTTTCCACCGCCCGGCCGCCGCGCCGTTCGGCAATGGTTCCGCCGGGCCGTCCCCGGATCATTGGCCTGTTGCCGACGGGTGTTTGAGCTTGGACCGTTCATGGCGTTCCGGCCGACGATTGTTGGCGGGCGAAATGGGACGTCAATTCCTCGATCGCCTTCCGGACGGCATCGTCCCGCTGAACCAATTGTTCGACGCGGCGGAAGGCGTGGAGCACGGTGGAATGATCGCGGTTGCCGAAATACTGGCCGACCTGTCCGAACGTCTTGTTGGTCAGCGATCGAGCAAGGTACATCGCCACGCCGCGGGCGCGAACCAGTTCGCGGCGCCGCGCGGGTCCGCGCAGGTCGTCGGGCCGTTGATCGAAATAGCGAGCGGTCGTAGAGCAGATGGCGCGGAGTTCGGGCCGCGTCGCCGCCCACTCGTCCGACAGAATGCGTTCGATCGACCAATCGGACGCGGGTTGGGCTTCGCAGGGATCGGCGATACCCGCGTCGTCGGACTTGGTAAGCGCGAAGGTTCGCGCCACGCGGAGAACGGCGTTGAGGAACTGGCCGACCGAAGGCGCGCGGTTCGACGCGGGGAGGCCGGGCGGGGGATGACCCATTCCGCCCGGCCCCGTCGCCCAGGCGATCAACGGACCGATCAGGTCGTCGGAAAGGTCGACACCCGACTCGGCGGCGGCGCGAAGGGCCATCCGGCGGAGGCCCGGCTCGCCCGGCGCTTGCAGGGGAACGACCAGCCCACCCGCCATGCGACTCGACAAGGCCGGCATGAGTCCGGCCGCGTGGTAGGGAGCGACCGACATGGTCAGGACGATCGGAATGCGCCGCGCGATGCCCCGTTCGATCGCGAAAATCAACTCCCCTTCGGCGGCCGGTCGATCGGCGAGCTGGTGGACGTCATCGATGATCAGCGCGGCCGCCCGTTCAAACCGGCTCCGGAACTCGGGCAGGCCATTCGTTTCGGCGGCAAGGCCGCACGCGCGGGAAAACGCGCCGGCCGCATAGGCCAGGGTCGCGTCTCCCGTTCCTTCGACGGGCAACCAACGGGCAAGGCCTCGCGCCAGCAGCGTCTTGCCGGTGCCCGAGGGGCCGTGGAACACGACGAGCGGAAACCGAGGTGGTGACTGGACGAGATCCTCGATCGCGGCCCGCACGAGCGCGCAGCGATCGTCTCCGACATACCACGTGTCACGGACCGGCGCGGCCTCGCGGGACGCCGAACGGAACGATCCCGTCCGACGTTCGCCGAATTCCAACGTAAATACACCGCCAGCCAGGTTCACTCCGTTGTCCGTCCTGAATTCCTGAATATGGGATGGAACCGCGAGCGGAGCACGGACGATCGCGTGGCCCGATTGTACCCGGTTCGTACGGGAAATCCCACGGGCACGAGAACCCGATTGCCGTGAAATGGTCGCTCCTCGAACCTAACGGACGATCATGTCGTCGACCGTCTTGCCCGCCGGGATCATCGGCAGCACATGTTCCTGGTAAGGGACCTGCACGTCGAGCACGTACGGGCCGGGAAAGTCGATCATCTCTTCGATCGCGGCGGTCAGGTCGGCCTTGCGGGAAACGGTCGCCGCGCCGCACCCGAATCCTCTCGCGATCCCCACGAAGTCGGGGTAACGCTCTTCGGCGTGGCGCCCCTGACCTTTCCCGCGCGCCTCGGCGTGGTGGACCGGGCCCAAGTAGGTGTGCGCGCGGACGCCGCGCATGAACCGATCCTCCCACTGCATGACCATGCCTAGATGCTGGTTGTTGAGCAGGAACACCTTGACGGGCAGGTTCTCGCAGTAACAGGTCGCCAGTTCCTGGACATTCATGAGCAGACTGCCGTCGCCGTCGATGTCCACGACAAGCGCATCGGGATGGGCCGCCTGGGCGCCCATCGCGGCCGGAAGACCGAACCCCATCGTACCGAGCCCGCAGCTCGACAGCCACGTGCGAGGCGATTGGAACCGGAAGAACTGGGCCGACCACATCTGGTGCTGGCCGACGCCCGTCGTCACGATCGTCCGCCGGTTCGCCGTGATTCGGGACAGTTCGGCGATGGCGTGCTGCTGGAGAATGTCGTCGGTGGCCACGTCGTATTGGAACGGATGCCGGCGCTTCCATTCGGCGCATTGCTTGACCCACGACTCGATGTCCGCCCTGGGCTCGACGATCCGATTCAATTCGGAGAGCGCGAATTGGACGTCGCTGCAGACGGGGATGTGCGCCTCGCGGTTCTTGTTGAGCTCCGACGCGTCGATGTCGACATGAATGATCTTGGCATGCCGCGCGAAGGCTTCGACTTTTCCCGTGACCCGATCGTCGAACCGCACGCCGAGCGCGAGGAGCAGATCGCAATCCCGCACGGCCCAATTCGCATAGACGCTGCCGTGCATGCCGAGCATGTCAAGGCAGAGCGGGTCGTCGCTGGGGAATGCGCCGAGCCCCATCGAGGTCATGGCGACGGGGATGCCCGTCGTGCGGGCGAACCGCCGCAGCTCGTCGGCGGCGCCGGAGGAAATGATCCCTCCACCGGCGTAGATGACCGGTCGCTTGGCCAGTCGAACGGCGGCGGCGATCTGGCGGATCTGCTCGGGGAGCGCCTTGCGCGAGTCGACTTCGTAGCCGGGGAGATTCATCGGCGCGTTCCAATCGACGGCCGCCGAATCGATTTGGATATCCTTGGGCAAATCGATCAGGACGGGACCGGGACGCCCGGTCGTCGCGACGAAGAAAGCCTCGCGGACGATCCGCGGCACGTCATTGATGTTCGTCGCCAGGTAATGGTGCTTGGTGATGCCCCGGCATACCTCGACGATGGGCGTCTCCTGAAAGGCGTCGGATCCGATATTGCGGGTCGGAACCTGTCCGGTGACGACCAGCAACGGAACGCTGTCCATCTTCGCGTCGGCGATCGCCGTGACGAGATTCGTCGCGCCCGGTCCGCTCGTGGCCATGCAGACACCGGGCCGACCCGTCGATCGGGCATAGCCCTGCGCCGCGAACCCGGCGCCTTGTTCATGGCGCGGCAGGATCGTGCGCAATTGCTCCGAATACCGGACCAGCGCCTGATGCAGGGGCATGCTCGCGCCGCCCGGATACGCGAAAACCACCTCGACGCCGTGGTCAACCAGCGACTTGACGAGGATATCGGCTCCGTTCATCACGGTGGCATTGGTCGTGGGGTCCGCGGCGGACATTCGAGTGAAGCGCTCCCGGGAAAATCGATGTCGAAACGTGCGATCGGTGGATTCCCAACCATCCTACCCGCCCGTCGGATGGGAGGACAAGCGAGGAGCCGTCGCGAATCGGGACACCGGCAAACTGGACACGGCATGGTCGGGTCGGTACGATGCGTGGCGGCGCGATCCAACGGGGTACGGCGAATCCAGGGAGTCGCGGGCATCGAGCGGGGCGCGACAGGTCGGCGGACCATGGGATTGCTTTCGGGTTTCAAGAGTCTCTTCTCGGCGCGAGGTCGCGCGCAATCCCTCTACGAACGGGGGTTCAAAAAGGCCAAGGCGCGCGATTACGACGGCGCGATCGCCGACTACGGCGCCGTCTTGCGGCTCGACAAGGCGCCCCAGGACATCAAGGCGATGGCCCTGCTCAATCGAGGCCTCGCCCTTTCGATGACCAAGGACGACGACGCGGCCGCCAAGGACCTTCAAGCCGTCCTCGCGCTCGACAAGGCACCCGCCGCCGTTGTCGCGGCCGCCCGCGAGAAGATCGGCCGCATGCGAAAGCGGTCGAAGGAATGACCTGATCGTGCTCCGCGGATGCCCCGATTTCCGCATCGCTGTCCGCCTCGATGCCTCGGGCCGACCGCAAGCCCGGTCTTTCGGAGGACCGAATCGTGTCCGCCCAATTCGGAAACCGTGAGCCCCGTCGGTCCCTCGTCGCGTCGAGCACGCTCGTCGCCCTGGCGCTCGGACTCCTCGTCTCCGACGCGACACGCGCGGAGCCGCCCTCCGGCTACTCGATTCCGCTCCTCGATCTCGCGGCCGACACGCATCGCCAAATCGTCGTCGACCGCGAGGCCGGTCAATACCTCGGACATCCCACGACCGTGCTGCTTGAGGACGGCCGAACCATGCTCTGCGTCTATCCCAAAGGCCACGGACGCGGCGCCGTCGTGATGAAACGGAGCACCGACGGCGGGCTGACCTGGAGCGGCCGACTCGATGTCCCCGCGAATTGGGCGACCAGCCGTGAGGTCCCGACACTGCACCGCGTCGTCGACGCGTCCGGCAAACGCCGCCTCATCCTGTGGTCGGGACTTTATCCGGCCCGGTTGGCTGTCAGCGAGGACGATGGAGCGACCTGGACCGAACTCAAACCGGCCGGAACATGGGGCGGGATCGTCGTCATGGCCAGCGTCGTGGCGCTCAAGGAACCCGGCCATTATCTGGCCATGTTCCATGACGACGGACGATTCCTCGGCGCGAAACCGAACGTCAAGAAACCGGTCGAATTCACCCTCTTGCAATCGATCTCGCGCGATGGCGGCCTGACCTGGTCGGAGCCCGCGCCCATCCACACGCGGTCCGACGTGCATCTGTGCGAACCCGGTTGTATCCGCTCTCCCCACGGGAATCAGCTCGCCGCATTGCTCCGCGAAAACTCGCGGCGCCGCAATGCGTTCGTCATCCTCTCCGACGATGAAGCGACGACCTGGTCGCAGCCGCGCGAGCTTCCCGGAGCGCTCACCGGCGATCGCCATGTCGGCCGATACCTCGCCGACGGGCGGCTGTTCGTCTCGTTCCGGGATACGACGCGCGAATCGCCCACACGAGGCGATTGGGTCGCGTGGGTCGGTTCCTACGAGGACATCACCGGGGGCCGGGAAGGCCAACTGCGCGTCCGCCTGATGGACAATCACAAAGGGGCCGACTGCGCCTACCCGGCGATCGAAATCCTCCCAGATCATACCATTGTCGCGACGACCTACGGGCATTGGACCGAAGGCGAATCCCCTTACATCGTCAGCGTCCGCATCCGCCCCGAGGAACTCAAGGCGCCTTGAACCAACATGGCCCGTCGACACGTGATCACCGTTCGGACCCGCTGAACGGATCGGTCGTCGAGCGAACGGTCGTTCGAGTACCGACCGTTCACCGAGCGTCGAAGGCCAGGGCGAATAGATCGTGCAATCCCGCCGATTCGGCCATCTGTTGGAGTTTTTTCACGGCCCGCTGCTCGAGCTGCCGGGCCCGCTCCTTCGACACGCCCAGTTTTTCGGAGAGAAACTGAAACGTCCGAGCTCGCCGATGCGAGCCGAGCGCATAGCGGCTGCGAATGATGAACCGCTCGCGACGGTCCAGGCGACTCACGAACCGCGCCAGCGATGCGCGGAGCTCGTCGAGCATTCCATCGCGGCGGGTGGACGCGCGACAGCCCTCTTCGTCGGCGGGATCGGCCACGTCCCCGGTCGACAAGCGGCGCGTCTCTTCGCGCCGGTGCATCACCGTGCGATACGCGCTCCGGGATACCGCTCGGTACGCGTAGGTGCTGAACCGGAACCCGCGCGCGTAGTCGAATTTCTCGACGGCCTGCATCAACGCCACCACACCCGCGCTCAATAACTCGTCGAACGAACAGGTCGGCGTCGCGAATCTCTTGACGATCGACATGGCCAACCGCATGTTGGCCAACACGATCCGGTCGCGGACCGCCTTCGCTCGGGCAAGCCACGCGTCCGCCTGATCCAGGAGCTCGCCGCTCGGCGCCGCGGGATCGATCTGAGTCCGCATCGCATTGACGCGGAATTTCAGGTAGTTCATTTCACGGAACAGGGTATGCTCGTCCGCTTGCGTCAACAACGGCGACTCGCAAAGCCGCATCAAATGCTTTGGCAAGTCGCCCGGCGGCTCATCCCATCCCGCCTCGCCCCCTCCCAACCCCGCCTCCTTCCCGGACTCCAGAATCCGGTTCGCCGACCCCAAATGGAACTCGCGATTCGGCACGAACTCGATCTCGCGCCGCAGCAGGCTCTCCGCCCGGACCCTCGTTTCGGAATCCACGCCACCCGAAGAGGTGGTCACACGGCGCCGACGTGATACGGGCCTTTGTCGAGTCGCGGTCATGCTCCGTCCCACCCTTTGCGAAAATGAACAGTCGTTGATACGTGAAGGAACCGCAGCCGGGGTCGGCGATTAACGGCGTAAAGAGGTCGGACGGGCGGCTTCGGAATCCGGTGGGGTCGGGGTGGTCCAAATCGGAAACATACCTATAGTTATCCGCGTCTCAATGTGTCGTTTCCGGGTCTCGTTTCGGTTCATTCCGGGGTGCAAGGAGTACGGTCATGCGGTTTTCGGGTCGTGTTGTGTTGTTCGCCCTGTTGAGCTTTCTGGCGTTGGGAACGTCGGCGCGGGCCCAGTTCCCGACGCCAGGTCCCGAGCACAAGTATTTCGAGCGGTTCGTCGGGACGTGGGATGCGACCGTCGATTCGCAGGGGGAGATTTCGAAGGGTACCGCGGTCTACAAGATGGACCTTGGCGGACTCTGGTTGGTGAGCACATTCGAGGCCTCGTTCGGCGACGTCAAGTTCAGCGGGCGCGGTTACGACGGGTACGATCCCGCGCGCAAGAAATATGTCGGCGTGTGGATCGATTCGATGTCGACCAGCCCGATGACGTTCGAGGGCACGTTGAAGGACAACGTGTTGACGGCCGTCAGCGAGACGGTCGGGCCGGACGGAAAACCGGTGAAGGCGAACCTTGTCACGGAGGCCAAGGATCGCGATACAATGGTCTTCACGATGTCGATGCCGGACGGGAACGGCGGGAGCCAGACGATGATGACGGTCACCTACAAGCGGCGCAAATAGCCGGTGTCGAACGCAGGGCGCATCGGTCGGTCCGGCCTCGATCCCTTCCGTCGATCGTTCGTCCGGTCACGAACGCCATGGCTTCAACGGGAGGGCGCGGGAGTGCGAGCGGCCACGTCGATCGGAGGAACGAGCGCGCGGGGCCATCGATGGGCCGTCCGCGGGTGGTTTGCCGCGGTCGTCGCGGCGCTCGGACCGAATCTGTTGGAAACGCGCGGGCTGCCGGTCGTTTGGGCCGGCGGCCCGCCGACGTTTCAGGTGTCCGCCGAGTCGGACATCCTGGTGCCGATGCGGGACGGCGTCCGGTTGGCGACCGATCTATGGCGACCCGCCGGCGCGGACGGCAAGCCGGCGGAAGGCCGGTTTCCCGTCATTCTCACACGGACCCCCTACGACAAGAAGTCGGGCGGCGACCGGATCGCCCGGTACTACGCCGAGCGGGGCTATGTGTACATCGCGCAGGACACGCGGGGCCGGTACGCGTCCGAGGGCATATGGCACTGGCTCACCGACGACGGCGCCGACGGAGCGGATACGGCGGCGTGGATCGCCGACCAGCCGTGGTCCAATGGCCGGATCGGCATGATGGGCACATCGTATGTCGGCGGAACGCAGCACGCGCTCGCGATGGCCCGATCACCCCACCTCACGACCGTGATTCCGGTCGACGCCGTCTGCAACATGGGCCACGCAAGCATGCGGAACGGGGGGGCGTTCGAGCTGCGGTTCTGGAACTGGATCGTGCTCAACGCGGCGCGAGGCAGCGCGGCCGCGAAGGACCCCGGAACGGCCGCCGTCTTGAAGGAAATGGTCGATGAGCGGCAACGGTACCTCTCCCTCTTGCCGCTGCGGCGCGGCGCCACGCCGCTCAAACTGGCGCCGGAATACGAGGACTGGATCATCGGCGCGATGGAGCACGGCGCGAACGACGCGTATTGGGAACAAAACAACATCATCGATCACGCCGACCGATACCAGGACATCCCCGTCTATCTCGTCGGCGGCTGGTACGATTCGTGGGCGAGCAACACGACGGCGACGTTCCGCGCGCTCGACGCGCGCCTTCGCGGCCCGGTCTATCTCATCATGGGGCCATGGATCCACGGCGCCCAAGGCGCGTCGGATCACGGCCAGGTCAGTTTCGGAACGGACGCGGCCATCGCCGATCCGCTCGCCTGGCGGCTCGAATGGTACGATCGATGGCTCAAGGGAAGTCCCGATTCCGCCGTGGGCCGCGCCGAACCGTTCAAGACCAAGGTCCGCATCTTCGTGATGGGAACCGGGGACGGGCATAAGACGCCCGAGGGCCGCTTGTTCCACGGCGGTTTCTGGCGCGATGAATGGGAATGGCCGCCCGCGCGCGCGGCGGCCACGCCCTGGTACCTCGGCCCGGACGGCTACCTGGGCCGCGAGCCCGCGAACGGCGCGGCCCGGTCGACGTCGTTCGATTTCGATCCTCGGAATCCCGTCCCCACGATCGGAGGAAACATCTCGTCGGGCAACGATATCCTCCTGCAAGGAGCTTGGGACCAGCGGGGCGGCCCGCATGTCTGGAACTGGCCCGCACCGATCCCCTTGTCCGCCCGCAACGACGTTGTCGTCTTCCGGTCCGAGCCGCTCGACCAAGACCTTGAAGTCACCGGAGAACTCAACGTGGAACTCGTCGTGTCGTCCTCCGCCGTCGACACCGATTTCACCGCGAAACTGATCGACGAGTATCCGTCGAGCGCGGATTTTCCGGGCGGTTTTGCATTGAACCTGACCGACGGCATCCAACGGGCCCGTTATCGTGATTCGGCCGTCGAGGAGCGCATGATGGAGCCCGGCGCGATCCACCCACTGACGATCCGGCTCTACCCGACATCCAACGTCTTCAAACGTGGGCATCGGATTCGCGTGGACGTATCGAGCAGCAATTTTCCGAGGTTCGACGTGAATCCGAACACGGGAGAACGGCTCAACCGGCATCGCCGCGCGGTGATCGCGACAAATACGATCCATCACAGCGCCGAGCATCCTTCGCGCATCGTGCTTCCGATCGTACCGCGGCCGTAACCACAATCCGTAACCACGCTCGCCCGAGCGTGGCGGAAGTGGCGCGCGTCGGCCACCGTCTGGCGACGGTGGCTACGGCGACGGTGGCCGCGCAATCGCTATCCCCTTCTGCCCGAGAGATACGACGCCACGACTTCGTGGCTCGACCTCTCGAACACCGCCCCCGTTTCGCCCTGCTCGATGATCTCTCCGGCGCCGTCGCGCATCCAAAAGACGGCGACATGGTCGGACAGGCGGCGCGCCTGGGCCAGGTTGTGCGTGACGATCACGATCGTGTAATGGCCGCGCATCGCGCGGATCAACCCTTCGACCCGCTCCGCCGCGATCGGATCGAGCGCGCTGCAAGGCTCGTCCATCAACAACACGCGCGGCCGAAGGGCAAGGGCCCTCGCGATGCAGAGGCGCTGTTGCTGGCCGCCCGAGAGGTCCAACGCCGAATGGTCGAGCCGGTCATGGACTTCGTCCCACAGGCCGACGTCGCGCAGGACCGATTCGGTGATGCGCCGAAGTTCGCCTCGTCGACGCTCGCCATGCTCGAAGAGCGCGAGCTCGATGTTGCGGCGGATCGACATGGCGAACGGATTCGGCTTCTGGAAGATCATTCCAACGTGGCGGCGCAGCTCCGCGGATGTCGGAAACAGGTCATGGATGTCCCTGCCGTCGAAAGTGACGCGCCCGCTCACCGATGCGCCCGGTATCATGTCGGTCAGGCGGTTGAGGGCGGTCAGGAAGCTGGTCTTCCCGGATCCCGATGGACCGACGAGGGCCAGGACGCAACCCGGCTTCGCCTCGACCGACGCCTTCCGCACGACGGTTCGGCCACCGTATGCGACCGCGAGGTCCCGGGTGGCGATCATCGTTCGCCTCCCGCGTGGGACATGACCCGCCGGCCGCCCATCCGAAGCAGAAAGGCCGTCGCGGTATTGATGGCGAGCAGCAGAAAGACGAGCACGCAGGCGGTTGCGTACGCCCGAGGGCTGCCGTTCGCCACGTTCATCGCCAAGTCGTAGATGTGGACGCTCATGGAACGGCCGGAATCCAGCAACGACCGGGGCGTTCGCGTCACATAACCCGACGTGAAAATCAACGCGGCCGTCTCGGCCAACGCCCTCCCGACGCCCAGCACGATACCCGCCGTCAGCGCCGGAGCGGCGGCCGGCAGAACCACGCGAAACAGGGTGGCCGAGCGGCCCAGGCCCAGCGCGGCGGCGGCGTAATGGTATTCGCGGGGGACGGCGGTCAACGCCTGCTCCGACGTGCGGATCAGCAGCGGCAAGATCATGCAGGCCAGCGTCAGACCACCCGACAGAATGGAATAGCCGAGCCCAAGCGTGATGACAAAGAGAGCATTGCCGAACAGGCCAAACACGATCGAAGGAACTCCCGCCAGGATATCGAGACTTCGCCGAACGTGCCGAACCGGCGACGCGTTCGGATCGATCGACTCGGTCAATGCAATGGCCGCGGCGAGCGAAAGCGGAACGGCGACCGCCAAGGTGACCAGCAGAAGGAGCGCGGTCGCCAGAATCACGGGACCGATGCCGCCCGCCCGCCCGGCATCCGCGACGCCGTCGATCAAGAATGCGACATCGATCCGCGAAAGCCCGCGCACGGCAAGGTCGGCCAGGATCCATCCCAGCACGGCGAGGACCAGCCCCGCGGACAACCATACGGCCGACGCCGCGAACCATTCGCGTCGCCGATGAGACGGCAAACGGGCGATGGCGGACCGGCCGGTAGGATCGTCACCGCGCATACGCGCGGCCTCCCCGGCCCGTGACGCCGACGACGATGACGCCCACGACGAGCATGAGGATCATCCCGCTGACGAACAGGACCGAACGGTGCGACGCCGACGCATAGCCGAGCTCGAGCGCGATGTTCGCATTGAGCGTGCGTCCCGGCGACAAAAGCGACGTGGGCATCGCGGCGATATTGCCCGCAAGCATCAACACGGCCATCGTCTCGCCCAGGGCGCGCGTCAACGCGAGCATCACTCCGGCGCCGATGCCGCCGCGCGCCGCGGGCAGAACGACGTTCCATACGATGGCCCAGCGTTGCATGCCCAAAGCCGCCGCGCCCTGGATCCACTCGCGCGGCACGGAGGCGATGGCCGAGTCCGACAGCAGCGCGACGGTCGGCAGAACCATCAGTCCGAGAACGATCGTCGCGGTGAACAGGTTTTGACCGCTGCCACCCAGACGGGCAACGATCGGGGCCAGAACGACCAGACCCCAAAGCCCGAATACGACCGACGGAATCCCGCCCAGCAATTCGACAAGTCGGCGATGCAAGACCGCCAGGCGCGCGGGCGCGTAGAAATGGACGAATACGGCCGAGCCGATGGCCAACGGAGCGGCGACCAGAATGGCGCCGACACTCGTCACCAGCGTCGCCGCGATCATCGGCCGAAGATCGAACTCACCGGACCGCGGATGCCAACTCGTATCGCTGAAGAACGGTCGAATCCCCAGTTCCCGCAGGGCCGGCGCCGACTCCCGCGTGAGGAACCCGAGGATCAACAGAACGATCCCGGCCGCCAGGACGGCCGACGCGCGCGTGACGATCTTGAGCCACTGGTCATTGCTCGGCATCGGGATCACTTGCCCGAGGAACGAAATACTGCGCGCGGATCAGGTCGTGCACGTCGGCCGATCGGCAGAAGCGGACGAACTCCAAAGCGAGCGGCGATGGCGAATCCGTGGTCACCAGATTCAAGGGGCGGCTCATCGGAAACGCGCCGTCGGCAATGTTCGCCGTATTCGCCTCGACGCCGCCCAGCGAAAGCAGGCGAATGGGGACCCCGCCCTCGATGGCCGCCTCGGCCGTTCCGATCGACACATAGCCGATCGCCCCGATCGCTCCGGCAACCGTCTTGACGGCATGTTCGTTCTCGCCGACCAGGACGTCCGCCTCGACCTTCGTGTTGTCGATGTTGAAGTGCGCGAGGAATACCTCGAGCGTCGCTCGACCTTCCGCCTTGTGAACGACGGTGATCCCCCGATCGTCGCCTCCGACGTCCCGCCAGTTGTTCACCTCGTCGGTGTAGATCGCGACGATCCGCTCGGCCGACAATTCCTCGATCGGGTTGGACCGATGTACGATCAGCCCCACTCCGTCGGCGGCGATCGGATGCGCGACGAGGTCGGTTTCATCGGGATTCAGACGGCGGCTGGCCATTCCGATATCGGCCACACCCACGCGGGTATCGGTGATTCCCTTGCCCGAGCCGCCGGTTTGCACGTCGATCCGCACGCCCGGGTGCCGTTGTTCAAAACGCTTCGCGATCTCGGTCACGAGCGGAGCGACCGTGCTGGACCCGGTGACCGTCAGCCGGCCCGCACGGTGCCCATCCATCGGCAGGGCGTTTCCGACCGAATAGGCACTCGCGCAGCCCGCGCACGCGATGACGGCCGTGAACAGCAGGATGAGGACTGATTTCATGACGGAATGACCTGTGCGCGGAACGGAATCCGTCGGCGTCGGACGCGCGCCTACGTGAACGACAGTTTGCAACAGCCAAGATCGATGGCGCGGCCCTTTCGACGGGCGAGGAGCGACGGCGCCAGCGCGTATCGCACGTACCGTCCCCGCTGTTCGCGCGTGACGAGCTGCGCTTCGCGCAAGGCCTTGAGATGGTGCGAGAGCAGCGTCGGCTCGACGCCCAGCGTCTCATTGATCTCGGCGACCGTCTTCGGCCCGTTCAACAGGATTTCCACGACGGCCAGGCGCGTTTCGTCGGCCAGGACCTTCAGAACACGTGCGCAGGAAACCTCCTCGCCGGACGGCTGACCGAGAATGCCGAGCGACGATTTCATGGCAACTCACTTGAATGAAGGCTCAATTGAATCACCATTAAATCGCGAAGAGGCCCCGTCGTCAAGGGCCGCGCGACCCGTACCGCGGACACGCTCGCCCGAGCGTGGCGGAATCTCGGGCTGGTTCGGCCACCGTCTGGCGACGGTGGCAACGGCGACGGCGGCGACGGATCGTCGGGCGAAGGCCTCACGACCGGATGACGTCGGCGATCACGTTACCGGAGACATCGGTGAGCCGGTAGTCGCGGCCGCTGTGGCGGTAGGTCAGCCGCAGGTGATCGATGCCGAGCAGATGCAGAATGGTGGCGTGCAGATCGTGGATCGATACGCGATTCACGTCGGCCCGGTAACCCACCTCGTCCGATTCCCCATACGAAACACCGGGCCGCGCGCCGCCGCCGGCGAGCCACGCGGTGAAACAGTGCGGATTGTGGTCGCGGCCCGGCTTGTCGCCCGTCTGCGCGATGGGGAGTCGACCGAATTCACCGCACCATACGACGAGCGTATCGTCGAGCATGCCGCGTTGAGCGAGGTCGGTCAGGAGGCCGGCGACCGGTTGATCGGTTTCCTCGGCGAATTGGCGGTGATTGCCGGCGATGTCGATGTGCCCGTCCCACGACCGCTGGTTCTCCATGCCGCCCGAGTAGATCTGCACAAAGCGCACTCCCCGTTCGACCATCCGACGAGCCGTAAGGCACTGGCGTGCGAAATGATCGCATCGCGGTTCGCCCACGCCGTAAAGTCGGTGAATAGACTCCGGCTCGGCGTTCAGATCGATCGCTTCCGGCGCGGCCGACTGCATGCGGAAGGCGAGCTCGAAACTCTCGATCCGCGCGGCCAATTCGCTCCCAACGCGAGCGGACTCGCTCGAAGGCCCGTTGAGTTCCTTCAGCAGGTCGAGCTGGTTGCGTTGGAGCGCGTCGGTGACGGATGGAGGACGCGTCAGATTCTCGATCGGATCACCCGTCGGCCGGAGATGCGTCCCTTGGAATGCGCCCGGCAAGAACCCCGCGCTCCAGTTCGCCGCGTTTCCTTTCGGCAACCCGCGCCCTTTCGGGTCGCTCATCACGACGAAGCCCGGCAGATTCCGGCTCTCGCTCCCCAGTCCGTACGTGACCCACGATCCGACGCACGGAAAACCCATCCGAGCGAATCCCGTGTTGATCATGAAGAGGGCCGGCGAGTGATTATTCGACTCGGAATAGCACGCATGGAGGAAGGCCATCTTGTCGACATGTTCGCCGAGCTTCGGGAAGATCTCCGAAACCATCTTGCCCGACTCGCCGCGCGGGTGGAACGCGAACGGAGACCGCATCAGGGCGCCCACCGCATTCTTGAAGAACCCGGTCGTGTCTTGGAATTCCGCATCGAACGCGCGCATCGACTTTCCGTCCCATTTGGCGAGCCCCGGCTTGTAGTCCCATGTGTCGACGTGGCTTGGCCCGCCATTGACGAAGATCCAAATGACGCGCTGCGCCTTGGCCGGGAAATGGCTTGGTCGCGGCGCCATCGGCGCGAGGGCCCGATCGCCGAGCCCATTGGCGCCGCGCGCCGCGCGACCCCGGTCGTCGGCGAGCAGGCCGACGAGTCCCAACCAACCGCATCCGGCGCCCGCGCGGCGCAGCAGGTCGCGCCGATGCAGGACGGGCGAAGACGGCGTCGACGGTCCGATCAGGCGGTTCATGGCGGGTTCCCCTGTCGGTCAAACGATACGCGCGGAGATGCGGCGGATCGAACATGATCAAGGCAAATACGCGAATTCGTTCGTGCAAAACAAAGTCTGGCAGTAGTCGACCAGCGCTCGGCGTTCGGCGTCGGATTCACCGGCGTCCGCATACGCGGCCGACTGATCGGCCAAGAACGCCGCGGCCGCCCCGCGCTCCCGCTCGTCCGGTCGACGCCCGAAACACAATCGATAGGCCTCGTCGATCCGTTCCCCGCCGGCTCGCGGCTCGACGCGCGACGCGAGCCCTTCCGCATAGGAACGGATCCGCGGGTTGTTCAGGAAGGCGAGCGCTTGCGGCGCGGTCGTCGTCCGGGCGCGACGGCCGATTCCGACCAGGTGCTCGGGCCAGTCGAACAGCATCATGGTCGGGATCAGCTCGCTCCGCTTGATGAAGAAATACACGCTTCGGCGCCGCATCGCCGGATCAAGGGAACCGGGCCCGAACGGCGTTGGATCGAGCAGGCCGGAGACGGCGAGCATCGCGTCGCGGATCGTTTCGCCTTCCAGTCTCCGCGGAACAAAACGCCAATACGACCGATTGTCGGGATCCGCGCTCGCCCGCCCTTCATCGAACCCACTCGACCGCGTGTACGCCTCGCTCGTCATGATCGCCCGGTGGATTCGTTTGAGCCTCCAGCCGTTCGCGACCAGATCCCGGGCGAGCCATTCCAGGAGCTCGGGATGCGTTGGCGGATCACCCTGCTTGCCGAAGTCGCTCGGAGTCGCAACAAGCCCCCGGCCGAAATGATGGAGCCAGATGCGATTGACGATGACGCGCGCGGCGAGCGGCCCGGCGCCGTGTTCCACGTCGGTGAGCCAGTTCGCGAGCGCGGCGCGCCGAAAACTCGTCCGGTTCCATCCCTCGGGCGGAGTCACGCGCCAATGATCGGACCCGTATCCGTCGCGCATCAATACGCGGAGGTAGCCGGGCGGCGCGACGGCCGTCTTCCGCCGCACGTCGCCCCGCGCCAGAAAATGCACGTCGGCGTAAAAATGCGGGAATCCCCGGTCGTCCGCATGGTGCTTCAGGGGACGCAGCCCCTCGGTCGCGACCAACGCCTTCGCGCGCGGCGCAGCGCCGGCTGGAGCCTCGCCGCCTTCCTCGATCCGCGCCGCAGGATCGTAGTCGACCTCGGCCCGAATGGTCGTCGCGAACACCGCGGCCATCGCGTAGTAGTCGGCCGATGGGATCGGGTCGAATTTGTGCGCGTGGCACCGGGCGCACCCGATCGACAAACCCAGAAAGGCCGAACCGACGGTCGATACCATGTCGTCCAATTCGTCGTACCGGGCCGATTCGAATTCGGCCTCCGTCAACTGCGTCGGAAACGGACCCGCGCCCAGAAAACCCGTCGCGGTGATCGCGAGCGAATGGTCGGGTGCGAGTTCGTCGCCGGCGATTTGCCATTGAACGAATCGATCGTAGGGCAGATCGGCATCGAACGCCTTGATGAGGAAATCGCGGTAGGGATAGGCCGTCGGCCGATCGTAGTCCTGTTCGTATCCGTGCGATTCGGCGAACCGGGCGATATCCATCCAATGCCGAGCCCACCGTTCGCCGTAACCGGGCGATGCGAGCAACCGGTCCACGAGCCTTTCATATGCCCGCGGATCCCGATCGGCCACGAACGCGTCGATTTCGTCCGGCGTCGGCGGAAGGCCGATCAGGTCCAGCGCGGCTCGCCGGATCAGCGTCCGCCGATCGGCCCGGCCGGGCGGCGCGATCCCCAGCGCGTCGAATTCGCGTCGCAAAAACGCGTCGATCGGCGATCGAACCGGTTCGCCCGCGGAAACCGCCGGAGGCGCGACGGTTTGTAGCCGCCGAAAGGCCCAGTGATCGCGGTCCTCGTCGGTCACTTCCCGGCCCCGCGCTTCTCGGTGAGGTCCGCCTCGATCGATCAACGGCCGATCGTAGGGCGCGCCGTGGTCGAGCCATCGCCGGACCTTGTCGATGGCGTCGTCGGACAACTTGGGTGCGTCCTTCGGCATCGCCGGTTCATCGGAGTGCGTGATCAACTCGAAGAGCCGGCTCGACGCGGCGTTGTCGCCGAGCATTCCGCTTTCGAGGAGCGATTCGCGAGTGGTCAGATCGAAGTCCCCTTCGACCTTCTCGCCACCGTGGCATTCGAGGCAGTGCTTTTCGAGAAGGCCGCGCACGTCGCTTTCAAAAAGGGCCGCTCCCTCGCCGTTCCGGTCCGCTGAAATGGACTCCTGACCGAACGCGCATCGCGCGAAGGAGACCGATCCGAAAAGGACGACCGTCCAAAACGCGCCGAGCCCCCATCGCCGGTCATGACGACTCGCCATCGATCTCCCCTTCGCCCACACGAAAACGCCAACCGAGCGGGCACCAGCCCATTGTGGATAAGTTTATCCGAAAATGCGGCGGGCGGGCAACCGGTGTCGCGGCCATCCAGACGGGACACGCCGAATCAGGTCGGGTAAAGGCCATGTTTTCGGCGGGGTGGGCGATCGAGGACGATCGCCCTACGTGGGACGACAGTCCCTGTCGTCCGGGAGTATGCAACGACCCTGGGCGATCGAGGACGATCGCCCTACGTGGATCGTCGGGCGCGGCCGAGATCAGGCTCGGGCGGCGGGGCGGCCGATCGAGTAGTAGGCGAACCCGCGCTGCCGCATGGTCAGCGGCTCGTAGAGATTCCGGCCGTCAAAGACGACGTGCCCCTTCATCAGATCGCGCATCTCGTCGAGATTCGGGTGGCGGAATTCGTTCCATTCCGTGTTGATCGCGAGCGCGTCGGCGCCTCGGAGGGCTTCCATCGCCTGGTCGTTGTAGGTCAGCCGATCGCCGTAATCCGCGCGGACATGCCGCATCGCCTCGGGGTCGTGCACCGACACGGAGGCTCCTTTTTCGAGCAGCCAGTCGATCAGCACGAGGGCCGGCGCCTCGCGCACGTCGTCGGTGCGGGGTTTGAACGAAAGGCCCCATACGGCGATACGTTTGCCGTCGAGCCGTCCCTGGAAATGGGTGTCCATCATGCGGATGAGCGTCCGCTTCTGGCGGTTGTTCACTTCGTCGACGGCGTCGAGGATCAGCGGATCAAGGCCCCGCGAACGGGACATGCTTGCGAGCGCGCGGACATCCTTGGGAAAGCAACTTCCTCCATAGCCGACGCCCGGAAACAGGAACGCGAATCCGATGCGCTGGTCGTGCCCGATACCTCGCCGGACGTCGTTGATGTCGCCTCCGAGCCGCTCGCACAGATTGGCCATTTCGTTGATGAAACTGATCTTCGTCGACAGCAGGGCATTGGCGACGTATTTGGTCAACTCGGCGCTTTCCGGCGACATGACCAGGAACGGCTTGTCGGTCCTGAGGAACGGGGCGTAGAGTTCGCGAAGCACATCGGCGACTTCGGACCGTCGCGCGCCGACCACGACGCGATCCGGCGCCGAGAAGTCCTGGATCGCCGCGCCTTCCTTGAGGAACTCGGGGTTGCTCGCGACGTCGACATCCCGTCCGACCAGTTCGCGCAGCCGACCGTTGACTTCGCCATTCGTGCCGACCGGCACCGTGCTCTTGATCACGACGATCGCCGTGGGGCGCAGGTGCGGGGCGATCGACGCCGTGACGGCGCGCAGCGCCGACAGGTCGGCCGAACCATCGGCGGATTGGGGTGTACCGACGGCCAGATACACGAGATCGGACGCCCGAACCGCGGACGCCATGTCGGTCGTGAACAACAGGCGACCCGATTTCGCGTTGCGCAGCACCATTTCGGAAAGGCCCGGTTCGTAGATCGGAATCGTCCCCTCGCGCAGGCCGTCGATCTTGCGCTGGTCGATATCCACGCACGTCACCTGATTTCCCGACTCGGCGAAACAGGTGCCCGTGACGAGACCGACGTACCCCGTACCGATCATGGCGATTTTCATGGCCGATCGCTCTATTCCTGTGGGTGCGATGGAATGGCCGGCAGGTCGACGCCGACGAAGGGCCCCGAGGGTCTCGGCGGGATTCCGCCCCCCCCACGGGTTGGACAATTATAGCTCAGGAATCGGCGGAGGCTTTGGCGAGATCGGCCTCGACCATCGCGCCCACCCACACCTCGAACGGTGTCTCGGCGCGCCAGCCGAGTTCGTTCAGGGCCTTGGACGGGTCGCCGCACAACAGATGGGTTTCGCCGGGCCGGACGAACGCCGGATCCACTCGCACATGGTCCCGGTAGTCCATGCCGACGACGGCGAACGCCTGTTCGCACAGCTCGCGGACCGAATGCCGGCGTCCCGTGGCGATGACGAAATCGTCCGGCCTGTCCCGGTCGAGCATGCGCCGCATGGCGCCGACGTAATCTCCGGCGAATCCCCAATCGCGCTGCGCGTCAAGATCTCCGAGCCGCACCTCATCTTGCAAGCCAAGGTGAATCCTCGCGGCGGCGAGCGTGATCTTGCGCGTCACGAAATGCGGAGCCCGTCGCGGCGACTCGTGATTGAACAAGATCCCCGTGCACGCGAAGAGCGCGTGCCGCTCGCGAAAGAACCGAACCATGTCGTACGCGAAACTCTTCGCCGCCCCATACGCGTTGCGGGGTCGGCGCGGCGTCGTTTCGTTCTGGGGGCAGCTTGCCGCATGGCCGAAGATCTCGCTGCTCCCCGCCTGGAAGAACCGGATGGACGGATCGAATTCGAGAATGGTCCGAAGCCACCGCGCGACGGACAGTCCGAGGACATCGCCCGCCGCTTCGGGGTCCTCGTCGCAGGCCGGGATGAAACTCGGACCGGCCAGATTGAACACGAGCGTCGGTCGGACGTCGTCGAGGAGCGACCGGATCGAGGCGCGGTCGGAGGCGTGGAACGCGTGCGGTCGAACGCGGTCGGCGATCGATCCAAGGCGTTGGGCCCATGCGTCGAGCGAACGCGTGGCGCCGTGAACGTCGACCCCGCGCGCGACAAGCTCTTCGGCGAGATACGCGCCGTCCTGTCCGGTGATTCCCGTGATCAGTGCCCGTCGCACACGACGCTCCGTTCCCCATTCTCCTCTTTCGGAACGCGGACGATGGCGGCGAGCGAGTCCTCCTCGTCGAGGCTCATGATCCGAACGCCTTGCGTGTTGCGTCCGATGATGCTGATGTCGGCCGCGCGGATGCGCTGCAACTTTCCCCCGGCCGTGATCATGAACAGCTCGTCGTCGTCGCCCACCCGCACCGCGCCGATCACCTTTCCGTTTCGGTGCGACGTCTTGATGTCGCGCAGTCCCTTGCCGCCCCGCCGCTGCGTTCGGTACCGGTTCGAACCCGACGACTCCTCGTCGCCGCCCTCATCGGGCGCGTCGCCCGGGCCGAAGCAGGTCCGCTTCCCGTATCCCATTTCACACGCCGTCAGCAACGTCGCGCTCGGATCGGCAACCACCATGGCGACGAGGTGATCGTTTTCCTGAAGGTGGATACCCTTGACGCCCGACGTATTGCGGCCCATCGGCCGCGCATCGGACTCCGAGAACCGGATCGCCATGCCGGAGGACGTCGACAGGACGATTTCGTCGCCCGGTTTCGTCACGACGACATCGACGAGCTCGTCGTCGTCGCGCAGCTTGATCGCGATGATGCCTCCCTTCTTCGGGCGGCTGTAGGCTTCGAGGGGCGTTTTCTTGACGAGCCCGTTGCGGGTGGCCATCATCAGGAAGTGGCCGGGCAAGTCGAAATCGCGGACCGGCCGGCAATCGGCGATCCGCTCGCCTTCGGCGAGTTGCAGCAGGTTCACGATCGCGCGGCCCCGGCTGTCGCGGTTGAGCTGGGGGATGTCGTAGACCTTGAGCCAATAGACGCGGCCGCGGTTCGTGAAGAACAACAGGTACGCGTGCGTGCTCGCCACGAACAAATGGGCGATCGGATCCTCGTCGTCGACCTTGGCCCCGGTCAGGCCCTTTCCGCCCCGTCGCTGTGCCCGGTACGTGCTCGCCGGCGTCCGCTTGACGTAGCCCTGGTGGCTGATCGTCACCACCATCGTCTCCTCTTCGATCAGATCCTCGAGATCGATGTCGCCGATTTCCTCGTCGGAGATTTCCGTGCGACGCGCATCCGCGTGTTTCCGCTTGAGCTCCCGCAGGTCCTCGATGATGATCGCGTGGATCTCTTTTTCGTCGGCGAGGATCCGGAGGTGGTCGCGGATTTCGTCGAGCAGTTTTCGGTGTTCGCCGGCGAGCCGTTCCTGTTCGAGGTTGACGAGTTGGCCGAGGGTCATTCGGATGATGGCGTCGGCCTGGATGGGCGTGAGCGAGTACGTGTCGGCCACGCCCCGTTCCGATCGGAACACGGCGAAACCTTCGTCGCCGAGCGCCCGGTGCATCATGGAGGCGGGGCACGCGACGCCCATGAGTCCGATCTTCGCCTCGGCCTGCGTGGTCGATCCGCGGATGATGCGGATGATCTCGTCGATGTTGGCGAGCGCCAACAACTGGCCTTCGATCGTGTGCTTGCGGCGCCGCGCGCGCTGCAACAGGAATTGCGTGCGCCGGCGGATGACCGTCACCCGGTGACGGAGGAATTCCTGCAACAGTTCCTTCAGATTCAGCTCGCGCGGCTTGCCGTCCACGAGGGCGAGGAAGATCAGCGAGAAGGTATCCTGAAGGGGCGTGAACTGGAAGAGCTGGTTGAGCACGACATGGGGATCTGCGTCCCGCTTGAGTTCGATGATCAGGCGGACCGGTTCCTTGAGATCGCTCTCGTCGCGGATCTCGCTGATCCCCTTGATGCGGTCCTCGTTCACCAACGCCGCGATCTTCTCGACGACCCGGTCCCGGAATTGCTGATACGGGATCTCGGTCACGACAATGCGCGATCGACCCTTCGCGTTCGCCTCGATCCGAGTGCGCGCGCGAACGACAAGCGTGCCGCGGCCGGTCAGGTATCCGCGCCGAATGCCCGCTCGACCGCAAATGATGCCGCCCGTCGGGAAGTCGGGGCCCTTGACGTGTTCGAGGAGCTGGTGGATCGTGACGTCCGGTTCGCGCAGAACGCGGACTAGCGCGTCGCAGATCTCGCCCAGGTTGTGCGGCGGGATCGACGTCGCCATGCCGACCGCGATTCCCATCGCGCCGTTCACAAGCAGATTCGGGAACTTCGACGGCAGAACCGTCGGCTCGACGTTCCGCTCGTCGTACGTCGGCAAGTAGTCGACCGTATCGAGCTTGAGATCGTCGAGCATGGCGGCGGAAATCGGGCTCAGCCTCGCCTCGGTGTATCGCATGGCGGCGGGAGGAAGGCCCGCGACCGATCCGAAATTGCCTTGCTTGTCGATCAGCACATGGCGCATGTTCCAATCCTGGGCCATGCGCACGAGCGTCGGATAGATGACGCTCTCGCCGTGCGGATGATAATTGCCGCTCGTATCTCCCGAGATCTTCGCGCATTTCACGCGCGCGGCGCCCGGCCCGAGATTGAGATCGTTCATCGCGACCAGGATGCGGCGCTGCGACGGTTTCAATCCGTCCCGCACATCGGGCAGCGCGCGGCTGACGATGACGCTCATCGCGTACGTCAGATAGCTCTCCTTCAGCTCGTCCTCGATCGGTTGATCGATCAGACGCCCGGCCGAGGGATCGGATTCCGCTCCCGTCGGTTCGGGTTCCGCATCCTCCGTCGGGTCTTCCGGGAGGTTCGAGTCGTCAGACAATCCAGAATCCTTTCACCAAGCGATGTCGGTCGAACGAGGCCCGATCGGAGTCGGCGGCCACCGCGCCAATGTACCCGTTTTTCGTCCGATCGACAACGGGACGCGGCGGAAAGTCGTCGCCGCAAGTGATTGCGAATCCATCCCTTGCGACATGCCGATCGGCGACACGTGGGCCGCTCGGCGCGGCCGGCCCCGCACGTCAGGACGGGCCGCCGCCGCCGTTTTGCGTTTCGATGAGAACGTTCCGACGCGCCTCGTCGGTGAACGCGAGACTGAACCTCGACGCCGCAATCCCCAAGGCGCGCGCGTAGACGAACGTCGCGCCGATCAAGAAGACGGTCCCCACGACGCGAACCCCGATCGAAGGACGCATCGACAACCAGGCCGCCGTTCCACCGACCATTCCCACCCCGATCGACTCGACATGGAACCGCATCCACACGGTCGGATGCGTCGCGAAGCTGCGGACCACGGGCGCCGAAAGCAAGGACCAGAATTTGCCATCCTCGAGTTGCGACAACAAGGCGACGGGAAAGAACAGCCAAACGCTCACCGCGATCGCGATCGGCAGTGCGAGGAGGGGGACCCCCGCCGATGTCAAAGCGTATGCGATCAAACCGCCCGGCATCGATGCGACGATCAACGCGAGTCCGACGACCAGCGCATCGAGCAGGAGGTCCAGGAAGACATCGTCGCCCCAATCCTCGACGCGCGCGTTTCCGTTCGCCGTCTCCTGCAGGATGGCGATGACCGTATGGGACCAGAACGAGAGTACGGGAACGAGTATCGAGGCGACGATGGGGATCAGGATCGGGATGAGCAGGACCATGCCCGTCTTGTGGATGATCCCGTTCACCCCGACCTGGACAAAGAAGAAGATGAACGAAAGGCCCATGGCGATGCCAAGCCCGCGACCCCACACGCCGCTTGCGAGCAGGAACCCGAACATGCGCCGCGCGTAGGGCACCTTCGCAAGGGGCGTGAAGCCCCGCTCCCGCTCGCGCGCCTCGCGCAGCGCGCTCTCCATCACCGCGCGACCCGATCGGCTGACCTCGCGCGGCGTGGCCGTCGGGCCCGCCGAGTCGACGGCGACCGGAAGGGCCGGGGCCATCGATTCCCCTTCCTCGGCGATCGCCGGACTGAGGCGCGTCCGCTTGCGCGGCGGACAGGGAATCGTCACTTGCGATTGACAATCCCCGCAGGTCACCGAGTCGCCAACCCGGGAGATGTCGGCCGTCAGTCGCGTCCCGCATACTGGGCACGCGAACGCGAACGCGGAACGATCCTCCGATCGGCGCGGCGGGACGACCGAAGGAGGATCGGCCGGCGGCGCGATTGGTGGAGCCTCGACCCGATCAAGGTCCTCGCGCCGAACGCCGCCCTGCGTGATCGGTTCAAAGCGAGGCCGTGCAAACGGTTCGCTCAACGCGAACTCGGCGTCCGCATCGGGAGCCCGTTCGGCCTTGGGGGCTTTCCCGCGCGGCGCGGGAACCGGAAAACGCGTATGGCAATCGGAACAGCGGATCTCGCGACCGATCCAGTCGTCCGTGACGTGGATGCGCGTGGAACAAACGGGGCACACGGTCGCCACATACTTCGGCGATTGCGCCGCGCTCGGCGGCGCGGTTGGAGTCTCCCCGCGGGCCGCGACGTTTCCAAAGAGCGACGACTCGTCGATTCCATCAATGGCGACGGGCATCACGCGCGGCGTCGCGACCGGTTCGGAAAGGGGCGGCGCGATGCCGTCGTCCGGCTCGACGCGCGCCGCCGGCGATCGCCCCCCGCCCGACGCCGCGGACGTCCTGGGTTCGACCCGGATCCACGAATGGCAGTCGGGACACGCCGCTTGCGTCCCGCGTTTCGATTCGGATACGGAAAACCGTGTTCCGCACACCGGGCAGCTCAGATCGATGCGGGGTGCGCGCGGTGGGACTGGACGAACGTTCCCGTCCGGGGGCGCGGCACGCGGCGCGGTCGAACCCGGTCGCTCCGGATCGGCCGCGGACGGCGAAGAACGCCGCGCCTCCAAGCTCGACCCCGATGCCTTCCGATCGGGCGGGCCGCCGGGGATCGTCACCGCGGCGCCGCATCGCGGACACCCGACCGCGTCGCCGGGCTTTCCGCCCGGCGCCTTGATCTTCCCGCCGCAGGCGGGGCACGGAAACCGCGGCGGTCCCGTCACACGGCGAATTCCCTGAGCCGAATACCCGAAACGCGGGCCGCCGCCAACGGACCCCCAAGCGACTCGCTAGGCCGTCTTCCAGTACGGAAACGCGCCGTAGGAAGTGAGCTCGATATACAACAGGATGCAGCCGCCCAACAACGCCAGGAAGGCGATGAACAGCATCACCGTGTAGACATCGTAGGCCTTCTTCGGCGCAGCGCGACTAATTGACGAATCTGGTTGCGACACGGTCGTTCGTCCTGATAAGGCCTTTGCGGAACTCGGGAAGGACCTGAGCGACGGCGCGGTTCGGCGATGTCTGCTTGATCACGACGCGGCCAAGATACACCGCGCCGCGATGCACGTCCAACGTGTGGCCGATCTTCAATCCGTCGTCCGCACCCAGCGACACTTCGATCAAGTCGCGCTCCGCCACCGCCACGACGATTCCGTCGACCTTCGGCGGAATCGATTCGACTTCGTCGAACTCGGTCAGATTGTTCGCTTCCAACACCTTCTGGAACCGCGCGTTGCTCGCCGCAAGCTGCACGTTCTTCGCCGTCAGCGTGTCCTTCACACCCTGCAATCCGTGCACCTCGTCCGTCAAACGGGTCGCTTCCGCGAACTGGGAGTCGCGGTCCGCCCGCGAATCGCGGAGCTGCGTGCGCAGTTCGGACACCTCGGATGTGACGGCGGCAAGCTGCGTCGAGTCGGTGTTGCCCTTGCTCACGAGCGTTCCGATCTGCGCGTTGAGCGAATCCGATTCGTCCTTCGCCCGCTTCGCCAGATCGACGGCCGTCTGCAACTGGGTCTCGAGCGACGCGATGGCCATCTTCCGCGCGAGCTGCTCCCGCGCGTACTCGTCCTTCGATCGCTGGATGTCCTCGCGCAATCGCGTGTTGGCGTTCGTCAGCTCGGTTACCGACGTCTCCAACTTCTTCGACTCGTCACGCCAGTTCCGATGCGTCGCGAAAACCACGACCGACAACGAGGCGAAAAGGATGCTCAGAACGAGCGTCAGGCCCGTCAGGATTTTGCCGATAAACGTCACGGCCCCATACCCTCATCAAGAGACGCCCCACAGCCGACGCGCGGCGCGACGCGCGATCCCACGCACGGAACGTTCACTCAGTATAATTATGGCCCTTTTCCGGTGTCAACGAATTCCCGGAATTTGGGGAAACTGGGCCGAATGAGTGGACGCCGCCCCGCTTTACCGGCGCAACCCGAGGTTCGTCCGTCCGATCGGGTCGTGGGAGGGATCCGGTTCGAATTGCGGACCGGTCCCGGTCAACCGGCCGATCGGCTCGCCGCGCCCTGCGACCCGCGCGACCGGCGCCACCGGTCCTGGACGTGGGCCGCGCACCAACCGACCGTCACGACCAGGCAGACGGCCGCCGGCAGGTCGCCCAGGCGCGAGTAGAGGCTCCAGCGCGTGTCGGCTCCCACGACATCGAACAGGTAGTCCTCGGTCAATCGAGGCAGTTCGCGCCGGATCCGTCCGTCGCCGTCGATACTGGCGGTGAGCCCCGGATTGGCGGCGACCAGCATGGGCCTTCGATGTTCGACGGCGCGGAAGACCGAGCAGGCGAGGTGGAGGTCGAGCATGCTGGAGCCCCAGAACCAACCGTCGTGGGTGACATTGACGAGCAGATCGGGAGGCATGCCCTCGCGGATCAGGGTCGCGACTTGCGAGCGCACGAGGTGGGGTACGAAGCTCTCGAAGCACACGCTTGGGACGAGCCGCATCGAACCGACCGTCATCGGGACGGGCCCATCGCCGGGCGTCAGTCCGCCGGCCATTGGCGAGATCGAGTAGATCCAGGGAAACCGGTCTCCGAACGGAATGTACTCGCCGAACATCACGAGGTGGACTTTGTCGTAGCGGGCGGCGGATCGGCCGTCGGGGTCGAGCAGGAGGGCCGAATTGTGCGTCCGCATGTGTGGGCCCAGCAGGTTGATCGTTTCGACTCCGACCAATTGGCGTGTCGCGCGTGTCGCGCCGTCCGCCGCGCCGCTCGACGCCGCTCGGCGGGCCGCCTCCTGTCCCGCGCGCACGCGCCGCGCGACCTCGGCGCATTTCGCGCGGAACGACGCCTCGCGCTCCCGCACGCGGGACTCGAATGCCCCCGAGTCGACGGTCGAGCCATCTGGTGACACGATCGTGTCACCCAGAAGCCAATTCGGGTTGTTTTCGGAGAAGGTCGATTCGGGCCAAACCATCAGGTCGATGCCGAGTTGTTCGCCCGCCGCCCGCTCGGCGACCCGCAGGTACTGCTCGAACACGGCCCGATTCCGTTCCGGGTCGGGCGCCTCGAAGACCGTGTTGAATGTCCCCTGCAGCAAGGCGACGCGGATCGCCCGGTAGTCCGACTCCGCGGGCGGGAGGCGGCGGACAGCGCCATAGGCGAGCGCCGCGAGCACGGCGAGCGCCGCGACGGCGAGACGGGTTCGGGTCCCGCGCCGCGATCGGTCGAGCGAAGCGAGGCACCCGGCGACGAGCATGATCAGGAAGCTGACCGCGTACGCGCCGCCAAGATCGGCGATTTGGATGAGGGGCGTGACGCGGACCTGCGTGTGGCCCAGGAGCGCGCCGGAGAATCCGGTGATCGCGTGGCCTCGAACGAATTCGCACGCGACCCAGGCGATGGGCGCGGCGAGCGGCAAAGGCACGCGCCATCGATGGACGGCGACGCGCGTCGCGGCCACAAACACGGGCAAATAGACGGCCACATAGAGTGACAGGGCGATCCAGCCGAAATAGAGGATCCAGTAGGGAAGACGGATGCCTTGGAGGACCGCCAGCCAGTGAATCGACGCGGCCGCCCAGACCCAAACATACGGGCGGCGGCAGCGCCATGCCTCGTCCCGCACGAGCCAAAGCCAGGGCACCGGCGCGATCCACCCGAGCCACGACCAACCAACGGGCGGGAACGCGGCCCAGAGCAATATGCCCGACAGCAAGCTCAGTGTGAACGCGCGCGGAACCACTCTCCGGCTCGGGGTCTTGCTCACGATGGCACGTCCTTTCGCGGCTATTCGGGTGCCGGTCCGCGGCCTTCGGGGTCGAATCGATAACCCGCGTCGCGCACCGTCAGGAAGTACCTGGGACTGGCCGAATCGGGTTCGAACGCCTTGCGCAGGCGCATCACGAACTGATCCACGGCGCGTGTCGTGACCTGCGACGACGTGTTCCAGACGCGTTCGAGGAGTTCGGCGCGCGAAACGACGCGACCGGGATGCTCGGCGAAATATTGGAGCAGGCGCATTTCGAGACGCGTCAATCGGACACCCTGGTCTCCGACCCGCGCCTCGAACGAACGGAAGTCGATCCGCGCGTCGCCGAACGCCACGGTGTCGAGCTCGCCGAACTCACGCTCCGGCTCGACCGTCCGGCGGCGCGTCATGGCGAGCAGGTTGCGAACGCGGCTGAGCAGTTCCCCCAGATCGAACGGTTTCGTGAGGTATTGATTGGCGCCGACATCGAAGCCTCGAATCCGATCCTCGGTGAGCGTGCGGGCGGTGAGGATGAGCACGGGCGTGGCGTTGCCCGACGCGCGCAGCGACTCGCATACCGCGTAACCGCTCATCTTGGGGAGCATCAGGTCCAGGACGATGACATCGACCGGGTCGCCGCGCCGGTTCACGACTTCCAGCGCGCTCGGACCGTCCCCGACCGTCGTGACGCGATAGCCCTCGCGCTCGAGATTGAACTTGATTCCGACCGCCAAGTGGGATTCGTCCTCGACGACCAGGATGTGCGGTTTCTTCATGCGTGTCATGCGCCGAACAATCTCGACGGCCCCGGATCCTCTTGGGCGGTTTGAGCGTCTTGGGCGTGGATCGTCCTTCGCGTCACGAAGGGCCATCGGGCGCGGCGACCGGTTTCGCTTTTCGGTGCGATCCGCCGCGAAGGCTCGCGGCGGGAAGGCGCACTTCGAAGACCGTGCCCTGGCCCGACACCGGATCGCGGATCCGGATCGAGGCCTTCAGCCTCTGCACGAGCGACCGCGCCAGATAGAGCCCGAGCCCCGTGCCGGGCCGGTCGCGTTCGAGCTCGCGGCCAAGCCGCACGAACCGGCCGAAGATCCTGCGCCGCAATCCGGCGGGGATGCCGCGCCCGTTGTCCTCGATCTGGATCGATGGTGCGCGATCGTCGCCGACCGCGAGCGACACGCGCACGCTCGGCGGATCGCCCGCGTACTTGATCGCGTTGTCGATCAGGTTGCGGAACACGATCGTCAAGTCCTCCCGGCGCGCTTCCACGACGCACGGTTCGAGTTCGAGCCGGACTCGGTCGCGCGGCTGGCGGTAACGGTCCGCGACATCATAGGCGATCTCACGCAGCAGTTCGTCGACGTCGACCTCCTCCGGCGGAACCGACGGCGATTGGCGGTCGAGTCGCGCGGCGTCGAGCAGGTGGTTGATCAGTTGGTCGAGGCGTTCGACGTCATCGAGCATCATGTTGTGGAACGTCACGCGTTCGGTCGAGCTCACATCCTGTCGCGACAGCGTTTGGAGATAGAGTTTGAGCGACGCGATGGGCGACTTGAGTTCGTGCGTCACGGCGTCGATGAAGTTGCTCTGACGCTGGCTCAGGTTGATCGCCTTGATCGACAACGTGAGGTACATCGTCACGCCCACCAGGACGATGACGAGCAACGACGTGCCGACGGCGAGCAGCGTTCCGAACAAGACCGGATTGCTGCCCGAGGCGCCGAACGCCGTGATCACCACCCAACCAACGATCAGGACGACGATCAGAACGATCAGGACGACGCCGAGCGTGATGGGGAACTTGAGCGAACGACGTTCGAACATGGCCAAACCACGCGGGAATCCGGACTCCGCGACCACACGATCCGTTGCGGAGCGCCATGCAGCATAGCCGAACGGCGAAAGGGGCCGCAAGGTCGCGGTCGCGAGGCGCCCCTCGAACGGTCATCGGCCGCGCGCGGCGAGCGCTTGTTCGAACCGCCGAGTGAACTGGTCTTTGCGTTCGGGCGCGAGCTTCAGGCATTCCCGCAGGTCGGCCAGCGCCTCGTCCGTGCGGCCCAAATCCAGCCGCGCGAGGCCTCGATCGAAATGGACCGCCGCGCGCTCATCGGGTTTCGCGAGGTGCACGGCCTTGTTGAGTTCCTGTTCGGCCTGCGCCGCGTTGCTCCGCGCGCGATACACGTTGCCTCGAAAACGGGCCGCCCGCGCGTCGGCGGGGTGCAGTTGGCGGATGCGTTCGGCGTCGAGCCATGCGCCTTCGAGATTGTTCAGGGCGAGACGAGCCTCGGCGCGCAGCGCGTACGCGCCGGGATCCTCGGGGGTCTCCTGCACGATCCGATCGTAGTCCCGCTCGGCGCCCGCCCAGTCCCCCAGTTCCTGTCGAGCTCGGCCGCGAAGGCGATACGCCGCGATGTTCGCGGGTTCGAGCAGGACGGCCGTTTCGCCGTCGGCCGCGGCGCCCGTCGCGTTCCCCATGGCGGTCCGCAGGAAGCCCCGATGGAGGACGGAAGGAAAATGATCGCCTTTCGCGTGCAGGGCCCAGGTGAACTCGGACTCGGCTTCTTCGAATTTCCCCTTCTTCCACCAGACCTTGGCTTGCAGCCAATGCGGTTCCGGGTCGTCGGGTTCCCATTTCTGGGCATCGCGGAAATCGTTGAGCGCCCGGTCGTCCTCGCCGAGATCGAACCAGACGCGGCCCCGTTCCATGAGGGCCGCGTAGGTGGGCTTCATGCGGAACGACTGGTCGACCCACGCAAAAGCCTCACGCGCATTTCCCTCGGCGCGAAGCCGAGCGCCGTGGGCGAGCCGCGCGGCCGCGTCGTCGGCGCGGGCCGCGGCGCCGCTCGACGCGATCGCGGCGACAAGCCACCACGGCGAAAAGGGACCCCGAATTCGGCCCGTCCGGTGTCTCGTGGTCCGGTGTCTCGTGGTCCGGTGTCTCGTGTCGATCATCGGTTCGGCTCGCATGCGTGGGTTGCCATCCCGGAAAACGCGGAAAGTCCGATCAAACATAGGATGGGATCCGTACCGCGTCCTCCGTCGACCTGCGCGACGACTCGGCGAGCGGGGAGCCGGGCATGGCGCATGGGGAGCGGACCGCGTGGAAAGAACGTTTCGAGCGGCGGACGGGTCGGGCGCGGCGGTCGATCGTGACCTAGACTTCCCATGGCGGCCCAAGCCGCCCCCGGACCGCCCGAGCCCCCGCGCCGTCGCAATCGATTCGACCCTACCTTGCGGTACCCGCCGCCTTGAGGACATCGCGTATGATCCGTCCGCGACCGACTTGCCGCCAGTTTCGGAACCGCCGGGGCGCGATCGCCGTATTCGCGGCGATCATCCTGGTCGTCATCCTCGGATTCGTGGCGTTCGCGGTGGATACGGGGGTCGTGGCCGTTTCCCGCACGCAGCTCCAGACGGCCGCCGACGCCGCCGCGCTCGCCGCCGCGCAGCGGTTCGGCCAGCCCGACGCCGACGTGCGTTCGGCCGCGCGGCGATTCGCCCAGGACAACACAGTCGACGACTTCGTGCTCAACGACAACCGGATCGAATTCGGCTATTGGGACATCGCGACGCGCCAATTCACTCCTTCCGCCCAGCAGGGCAACGCGGTCCGAGTCACCGTGAACCGCGACGGCGCGTCGAATGCGCGTACCCGTCTGTTTTTCGGGTCGATCCTGGGACGGAGCGAAATCGGCGTGCGGGCTTCGGCGATCGCCATGGCCAACCCGCGCGACATCGCGATCGTCGTCGACCTGTCGGGTTCGATGAACGATGACACCGAGCCGTGTTGGGCGACGAATGAAATCGGTTCGCGGTACGGATCGAGCACGGCGAATTCGGTCATGCAGCGCATCTACCAGGATTTCGGGCTCGGTGCGTTCCCCGGCTCGATCCAATATGTCGGTCAGCCGCTGGGGGTCGTACAGAACGACTTCGCGTACGCCGAGATGACCAAGGACAACGGGCCGCTGGCGAAGCCGTCGATTCCGAGCCAGTATCGGATCAGCAGCTCGCACAGCGAACAGCAGCGCAAGCAGCGCGCGTACAGTTGGATCATCGACAACCAAATCCGAGTGCTCATGCCGACGGCGAAACCGACGCCGAACAGCGCGAGCAGTTCGAGTTACCAGTTCTGGGAGCGGTATCTCGACTATCTGCTGATCCCCCGTTCGATATGGACGCCGAGCCCTCCTCCTCCTCCTCCTCCGCCCGGCCCGCCGAAACCGCCTCCGCCTCCGGGTCCTCCGAAGCCGCCCCCGCCGTCGCCGCCTCCACCCCCTCCGCCGCCTCCGCCACCCCCTCCGCCTCCTCCGCCGCCCCCTCCGCCCCCTCCGCCTCCCCGGGGCGGTGGCGCGTCGACCGCGCGGCCGATCGAACGGCGCGTCGCGTCGACCGGTGATGACGGAATCATGTCACTCGATACGGCGTGGGGTTGGAGCCGACCGGCGGTGCCGCCGTTCGCCGCGCTGACCGGCACGATCGGGTCGTGGGGCGGTGTGACCTTCCCGCAGCTCGCGCTCGGCCAGAGCGGCGGGTCCGGACCGCTCGGCAAACCGCCGGCGAACCGGGGCACGCTTCCGCCGAACCAATACGGCGATCGGATCAACTCGTCGAAATTCAACAATCCGAACACGTTCACGTACCAGGGCGCGAACACGTCGGTCCCCTCGCAATGGCGCAACAAGATCGGTCCGCGCACCTACATACAGTTCCTTTGCGACTACGGCCGGGACGGGAAGGTGGCGAACCGGATCACGCCCCTGTCCCACGCGTATCCGTCGCCCTTGAACGTCGACACGGTTCGCGGAAAGTCGTTCCAGTTCCCGCCGGCCGAACAGCCGATGCACGCGTGCCGTCGAGCGATGATCGCGGCGCTGACGATCATCGAGTCGCGCAACGCGGCCATTCCGAACCCGGATCACCGCGATAAGGTGACAATCATCTCGTTCGATTCGGTCCAGAACGGCGCGACCGTCCATTATCCGCTCGGCGCGAACTACACGCAGGCGATGAACGCGTGCGTCAGTCTGCAGGCGACGTCGGATGTCGGATTCACGACGGCGACCGACTCGGGACTCGCGCTTGCCAAGCAGGTGCTCCAGCAACAAGGCCGGGTCCGCGCGAACAAGGTCGTCGTCCTCTTGACCGACGGCGCTCCGAACGACTGGGTGACCAATACCAATCAGGTCCAGTCGTGGGTGAACTCGCACAACCAGAGCGGGGACTTCTACGGCAACGGCGCCTGGTGGCTCGACGCGGCCCTCATGCAAAGCCAATCGATGCAGCTCCAAGGCTACGATGTCTGGCCGGTCGGCATCGGCTTGGGCACGGTCTACGACTTCATGGACCGGATGGCCCGCCTTGGCGGAACGGCCGATGACGACGGGCTCGGTGTCCGCGGATCGGGCGATCCGGCGAACTACGAGAACCGGCTTGTCGAAATTTTCGAGAAGATCATCCTCACACCCAAAGTGCAGCTCGTCGATTGACGGCGCGCGATCGGCGAAACGGCGCCGTACGGACCACGCCCGGAGGACGACCCACAGACCGGGAACGAAATCCCTCCTTCACGCTCGGCGTGGAGGAGGGATTCGCGTTTCTTGGGGAGCGAGCGGGATTCGGGGGGCGACGTTCATTTCAACGCAAGGTCACTTCGATCCGCCGACGCACACGAGGTGTTTGAACGTCCGAAAGAAGAGTTGACCGTCCGAGACGGCGGGCGTGGCGTTGGTCGGATCGCCGAGCGCGTTGGATGCGATCTTCTCGAACTTGTCGCGGTTCGGCGCGAAGACCAGGGTCGTCCCTTCCTTGTCGGTCGCGTACAGGCGACCGTCCGCGAGGACGATCGACGCCCAGTGTTCCCCACCCGCCTTTTCGGACCAGAGTTCCTTGCCGGTCCGCGCTTCGAGGCACTGCACGGTCCCTGGCCCGGCGTTCGCCATGAAATAGACGTCGCCCAGCAACACGCCCGATCCGATGCTCTGCGGATTCTGTTCCTTCCGCCAAAGCCGGCTGGACGAGGTCAAGTCGCCCGAGCCGCCGAGCTCGACGGCGAACGACGGGCCGTTGAAACCGCCCGTCGTGACCAATACGCGGCCGTCGCTCAGCGGACACGAATACGCCAGATCGCCCTTGGGACCGCGCGTTCCGTCGCACCACCAGGCGATTTCACCCGACGACGCGTCGTACGCGACGACGCGCGTCGGCAGGGCGACCACGACTTGGTCCTTTCCGCCGACGTTCACGAGCAACGGAGTCGTCCACGAACCCATGTACTTGCCGTCCGGATTGCGGTCTCCATCACCGTCGATCGGCTCGTCGGTCGCCCAGATCGTCTGGCCCGTCGCGATGTCGATCGCCGTGATGAACGTCCGCTTCTTGCCGGGCCCCGTGTAAAGGTAGACGCGATCCCCGCGAACGATCGGCGAATTCCCGTGGCCCCACATATGTTGGAACTCGCCCAGATCCCGCGACCACAGGGGCTTGCCGTCGAGGTCGTAGCAGTGCAAGCCGGCCGAATCGTGCCAGACGACGACGCGCTGGCCGTCGCTCGCGGGCGTCGAACTTGCGTGGGGATTTGTCGCGTGCGTCGGCGACTCGCCTTCGCGCGGAACGACCCGCGTCCAAACCTTCGCGCCGTCCTTCCGATCAAAGCAATAGAGGGCCCGTTGTTTGCCGTCGGCATCGTCGGGGCCCGCGATCAGGACGCGGCCCGCCACGACGATGGGGCTGCCGTTCCCTTGGCGTGGAAGGTCCACTTTCCATCGCACATTCCGTTCGGCCGACCATTCGACGGGGACGCCCCGCTCCCCCTCCGCGACTCCGTTGCCGAACGGGCCTCGGAACTGATTCCAATCCCCGCCCGCCGCCGCGCCCCCGATCGCAAGACCCAAGACGCATGTCAACCCAGCCACCGATCGTCTCATGGCGTACTCTCCCGCAAGGACCCGATGGGAACCGCATCGAAAAGGATTGTAGTCGGAAAAAAAAAAAAAAACTTGCGTGGCACCCCCTGTCTGGTAGAATCGTCGCCCGTTGGGCACTCGCGGCCCAGCACTCTTCTCATTCCGTTCGTCTCTTGTGCGGGGGTGCGACGATGAAGCGGGTTGGATGGCGCGCGGCGTTCACGCTGGTTGAGCTCTTGGTGGTCATCGCCATCATCGGCATTCTGGTCGCCTTGCTCCTCCCCGCCGTGCAAGCGGCGCGCGAAGCGGCGCGTCGCATGAGTTGCCAGAACAACCTGAAACAGATCGGGCTCGCGTTCCACACGCACCACGACGCGCTCAAGCACTTTCCGCACGGAGGCAAGGCCTGGTGGTTCCATGTCAACTATGCGGGAGGCGGCGCGCCCTATTCCAACGAAAAGCAAACGGTCGGCTGGGGTTTTCAGATCCTGCCGTTCATGGAGGGACAGAACGTATACGACGGCTCGGGCGCCGCGGGTGGAGGATACGATCGGTCCGTCGTCTCGATCTCGACGCCCATTCCGACCTTCTATTGCCCGAGCAAACGGCCCGCCCGCGCTAATCCGTCGATCGCCGACTGGTACCGCGTCTATACCGATGCGAACGGCGTCGAACAGAACGTGGGAACACGGAAGACCTATCCGCACGGCGTCACCGACTATGCGGCCGCGCAGGGGCGAAACCTCAATTCGGCCGGCGATTGCACCGGCAGCGAAGGGGTTGTCGTCCGGATGAACGGACCGGACACGCCGGCGACACCCGACCAGCGCACGGGCGTGATGATGGACTTCGCCGAAATCACGGACGGGACGTCCAATACGTTCGTCGTCGGCGAAAAGCGGCTGCGGGTCGACATGATCGGACAGTACCAGACCGACGACAACGAGGGCTATACGTGCGGTTGGGACCACGATGTGATCCGGCAAGCGTGCTGGCAATGGGCGCCGAGCCCCGATTGCGTCGGCGACGACACGCGGCTCGACTCCCGCGGCGTGCCGTGCGGTTATGGCCAACATCGATTCGGCTCGTCGCATCCGCAGGGCTTCAATATCGCGATGGCCGACGGGTCGGTCCGCTACATCACCTATATGACCGACGTCGAGATCTTCCGGCGGCTCGGAAACCGCCGCGACAAGTTGCCGGTCAACCTGAACAACTGACGAACGAAGTCGACCATGTCGGCGGACGCTGGTTTCCACAAGGAACGCAATCGATTGATGCAAGGGACCGACGCATGCCATGCGATCCGCCGCGCTTTGGGGCGCCCATTTTGCGATTCGGCCGTTTCAGCCCACTCCTCATCGCGATGGCGATCACGCTCGGATGCCAAGGCGATAAGCTATCGGTCGACGAGGGCATCGTCGTGAAGGGCAAACTGTTCAAGGGCGGCCAGCCGCTCGGCGCGGCCGTTCGGTCGAGCGATCAAGGCCCGCCGATTCCGGGCATGGAGGCGATCGCGCCGTTTCAGGTCAGCCTCGTGCCGGAGGGCGGCCAGGAGGGTCACGCGCGGGGCGCCTACGCGGGCAAGGTCGCCGACGACGGGTCCGTCGCGTTCTCCGGACCCGGCAAGGGAATTCCTCCCGGCATCTACCGGCTCGTCGTCGTCGGCACGAACACGATGCCCGACGCCGAAGGCGCGTCGGCCGACCCGTTCCGGGGAAAGTTCACCCTCGACAAGACGCCGTTCCGGTTCACGATCACCGTCGCGCACGTCGGCAAGGAGTTCGATCTGGGAACCATCGACCTCGACCGACCTCCCAGCCCGTAGCCGCGCCCGCCCGAGCGTGGCGGGCAGCGTCGCGACGCACGCCCGAGCGTGGTGGAATCGGTCTCGCATCAGCCACCGTCTGGCGACGGTGGCTACGGGCGAGTCAAAAGATACCGAGCGCGAGCAGGCTGTATCGAACGACGAGCCCGGCGGCCACGACGCTGACCATGCTCATGAGCTTGATCAGGATGTTGAGGCTCGGACCGCTCGTGTCCTTGAACGGATCGCCGACCGTGTCGCCGACGACTCCGGCCTTGTGCGCGTCGCTGCCCTTTCCGCCGTGGTTGCCCGCCTCGATGTACTTCTTGGCGTTGTCCCAGGAGCCGCCGGCATTCGCCATGAAGACGGCGACGCAGAAGCCGGTCGCCAATGTGCCGACGAGCAGTCCGAGCACGCCGCCGACGCCGAGGATCATGCCCGCGGCGAGCGGCATGACGAGGGCGAGCAGGGACGGAACGACCATTTCCCGCTGGGCGGCCTGCGTGCTGATCGCGACCGGGGTCGCGTAATCGGGCGTTTCGGTACCCGCCATGATCCCCTTCCGTTCGCGGAACTGGCGGCGAACCTCTTCGACCATTCCTTTCGCCGCGCGGCCGACCGCTTTCATCGTCATCGCGCAGAAGACGAACGTGGCCATCGCGCCGATCAGGACGCCGACGAGCACTTTGGGATTCATGAGCGACGCATCGTAGTACGTGGTGAAGTCGGGAAGGGACGCTTTGTGGATATCCACGAGCCGCCCACCCGTCTTGAGAACGAGTCCGCCGGACGGGGCATCGGTTCGCACGAGGGCGTCCGCGCTTCCGAACGGTACGGACGCCGGGCCCTTGGAAACGTCGATCGCTTTCCACGCGTCGGAAACCGCCGGATCGCGCAGGTCATCGGGCATGACCAGGAACTTGGTGACCTTGTCGCCCGCCTTCCGCACGACGAAACCGCCCGAAACCTTGTAGACGCCGTCCGAAGTCACCTGCGCCGCGACATCGGTTCCCCAGCGGTCGAACCCGACCCGCACTTCCTCGACGTACGCGGCGAGCAACGCGAGCGCGGTGAGCGCGGCGGAACCGATCGCGAACCCCTTGCCCGTCGCGGCCGTCGTGTTGCCGAGGCTGTCGAGCGCGTCGGTCCGTTTGCGGACGATCGGATCGAGGTGCGACATTTCGGCGTTTCCGCCCGCGTTGTCCGCGATCGGACCGTACGCGTCGGTCGCCAGCGTGATGCCAAGCGTGCTCAACATGCCGACCGCGGAGATCCCGACTCCATAGAGGCCGAGCGCGAAATAGGTCAGATCGTCGAATCGCCATCCGGCCGAGAACCCAAACGCCATCAAGGTCGCCGCGCACACGACCAGCACGGGCACCCAAACGCTCAGCATGCCGTCGGCGATGCCGCCGATGATGACCGTCGCCGGGCCCGTGAGGGCTTGGCCGGCGAGCTCTTTGGTCGGCCGGTACTCGTCGCTCGTCGCGTATTCGGTCCACTTTCCGATGAGCCAGCCCGCGGCCAAGCCGACAATGATGCTCCAGGCCACGCCCGGAATGCCCGCGAAAGACCGAGTGCCCGGCGTATTGGGCATGAGCCAGAGGCTGAGCAGGACCGACGCGACGATGATCAAGACCGTGGAAATATTGATGCCGCGCGCGAGGGCGGCGAGGAGGTTCTTCTGCGTGGCCTCTTCCGACGTGCGGACCATGTAGATCCCGAAGATCGAGAGGAAGATGCCGACACCCGCGATCGCCATCGGAAGGAAGAGCGACTGCAATTGGGCTTGGAGGGTGGACATTCCGGCGGGCACGAGGTCGCTGTTCGTGAAAGCGGCCACGCCGAGCGCGGCGGTCGCGAGGATCGAACCGCAATACGATTCGTAGAGATCGGCGCCCATGCCCGCGACGTCCCCGACGTTGTCGCCCACGTTGTCGGCGATCGTCGCCGGATTGCGTGGATCGTCCTCGGGGATACCCTGTTCGACCTTGCCGACGAGGTCGGCTCCCACGTCGGCCGCCTTCGTGAAGATGCCGCCGCCGACGCGCGCGAACAAGGCCTGCGAGCTCGCGCCCATGCCGAAGCAGAGCATCGTCACGGTGATTTCAACGAGTCCGAGCGACTCGCCCGCGATCATCGGCCAGACCCAATAGAGGAACCCGAACCAGAGCGTGATATCGAGCAGTCCGAGGCCGACCACGGTGAGCCCCATGACGGCCCCGCTGCGGAAGGCGACCTGCAGACCCTGGTTGAGCGATTTCTGCGCGCCGGCCGCCGTGCGGTTGCTCGCGAGCGTCGCCGTCTTCATGCCGAACCAGCCGGCCAATCCCGAGAAAAATCCGCCCGTCAGGAAGGCGAACGGAACAAAACGGCTTTGCACGTTCAGACCGAACGCCGCATAGGCAAGCAGCAGGCTGATCGCGACAAAGAAGATGGCGACGACCTTGTATTGCTGCTGCAGATAGGCGTTCGCGCCTTGCCGCACGTAGCCCGCGATCTCGATCATGCGAGGCGTACCCGGATCCGACGCCACCATCGACTTGTAGAACTGGAATGCTTGGACGAGCGCCAGGACGGAAGCGATGAGGCAAACCAGCCACACGATGGCCGTCTGGAGTCCCCCGCCTCCCCCGGCCGCCGCGCCGGCCGCCTCGTCCGCCGCCGCAACCGCGAGGAACGGATCGAGTCCGCATGCCGCGAGCGCGATCAGCGACGTCGAGAACCGGCCGTTCCGGAGCCCCCGCCCCGAAGCTCCCCGCGGGCTCCCCGTGGAAAACGCGAACGCAGCGGACCAAGCGGCTGCCATCGAGCGACAAGCGAACATGCGGATCTCGTTTCTAACTGAAGATGTGTGGAAATTCGGCCGATCGGACGGCGCCCTCGACCTGTTCAAAATAATCGCGGCCGCGGAGTACCCCGTCGACGTGGCCGAAGTTTACTGGCACAACAAAAAGACTGTCAACCAACCTATCATGGCAAACATCCATCATCGGGAGAACCCGGCATGGCGAAAACGATTTCGCGTATTGTTGCGATCGCCACAGCCCTGGCAACCGGGTCGGCGTGGTGCGGTGAACCCGATGCCGCTCCCGCCGATTGGCCACGGTGGCGCGGCGCCGACGGGATCGGGAGTTGGCACGCCCCCGCGTGGCCCGAGGATTGGCCCGGAAACCACGTTCGGACGATGTGGAGCCGGCCGATCGGGCCCGGTTTTTCCGGAATCGCCGTCGCCGACGGCAACGCATTCACCATGGATCGGGACTCGGCCGGCGGCCGCGAACGGGTGCTCTGCCACGACGCGCGGACCGGCGAGCCGCGTTGGGAATACGCGTACGACGCGGCCTACGGCGATCTGGACTACGGAAAAGGGCCCCGATCCACGCCCCTGGTCGCCGATCGACGAGTCATCACGATCGGGGCCGTCGGACACGTCGCTTGCCTCGACGTGAACTCCGGACATGTCCTATGGACCCGACACGCCGTAACCGATTGGGGAGGCCGGCAACCCACGTGGGGCTTCTCCGCCTCTCCGGTCCCGCACGAAGACAAACTCATATTCCACATCGGCGGAGCGGATGCCTGTTTCATCGCCGTCCGGCCCGACTCCGGCGCCGTCGTCTGGCGTTCGGGAAACGACCCTTGCGGCTACGCGACGCCGATCGTTGTGCGCCATGCGGAACACGACCTGTTGGTGAGTTGGACACCCGAACATATCGTCGGCATCGATTGCGGGTCCGGACGCCTGCTATGGGAAATCCCGTATAAGGTCACCTACGGCGTCTCGATCGCATCCCCGGTTTTCGCGGACGGGACCGTCTTCGTCTCGGGATATTGGGAAGGTACGAAGACCGTCCGTCTCGGACCCGAGCGCGAAGACGCGACCCTCCTGTGGGAGGATACTCGGCACGTGCGCGGTTTGATGGCTCAGCCGTTGTATCGCGACGGATTGGTCTATCTGCTCGATCGCCAACACGGCATCGTTTGTTGCGAACTCGAATCGGGGCGCATTGTCTGGACCGATCAGCACCAGCTCACTCCCGCTAATCGAAACCCGCACGCCTCGATCGTCTGGGCCGGCGAAGATCGCCTGTTCGCTCTCAATTCCGAAGGTGAGTTGGTGCTTGCCGCCCTGTCCCCCACCGGTCTGACCGAACTGGGCCGCACCAAGATCCTCGGTTCGACCTGGGCCCATCCCGCATTCTGCGGCGAGATCGTCATCGCGCGGGACGACGAACGGCTCGTCGGAGTCCGAATCGTTCCATGACGATGCCGCCCATGACGATGCCGATTGCCCGTGCGAGACCTGCCGTCGCGGGCGTTTTGGAGTCAAATAAACGCCCGTACACCTAGTGCCGAACCGCGCCGATCGGTGACGCGACCGTTGGACGGAATTTTTTTTCTTGGAGATCGGCCGGGCGTCGATTATTGTAACGTTTAGTGCACCCGCGCCGTGAGCGTGGTGCATGCACGGCTTTGTTTCGGCCGTTCGCGCCTGGTCATCGTGTCGGCCTTCGTTGAGAATGTGTCGCAGGGAAGAAGGCTGGAGGGTTGAATGCGTATGAAGATGTTGATTTCGCGATGCACGATTGCGCACGGTACGTGGGTTGGACTGGCTGCTTTGGCGGCAGTGGCGCTCGCGTCGCTGTCAATGCGGGCCGAGGAGCGAGCGACGGACGGAAAATCGACAACCGATGTGGGTTCGCATTCGAATCCAAATCCAAATCCAAAGTCGAATCCGAATTTCATTGTGGCCAACGGCAAGAAGATCGTGATCCACGACAAGGTCGTGGACCTCTTCGAAGGTATGGAATCGGGTGAACTCGAAGTCCGCTTCATCCCGCGCGACGCGCGTGAGGCGAATGTCTTGTTCGTCAACAAAACCGGCCAGCCGGTCACCATCAAGTTGCCCGACGCGTTCGCGGGCGTTCCCGTCCTGCGCCAGGCGATCGGCGGCGGAATCGGTGGCGGCGGACTTGGCGGCATGGGCGGCGGCGGCATGGGCGGCGGCGGCATGGGCGGCATGGGCGGCGGCGGCAATCAGGGCATGGGCGGCGGATTCGGCGGTGGCATGGGTG
>Ga0194120_10001221_pt1 | contig 47642 bp, 35 predicted proteins | sample TA2MahCa65mmetaG_FD_148642 | JGI IMG/M metagenome (GOLD analysis project Ga0194120, IMG submission 148642) | Freshwater microbial communities from Lake Tanganyika, Tanzania - TA2015019 Mahale Deep Cast 65m | ecosystem: Environmental > Aquatic > Freshwater > Lake | place: Tanzania: Lake... | reverse complement strand
ATTTCCCCCAAAGAGGCATTTTTGCCGCCCACACGGGTCAAATCGGCCAGGGCGATGTCGCGGAGCGGTATAATATATTCCAAAAGATCGGGGCGTTTTATGCGGTGTGAAAATTATCGCATAATTTTTAATAGCGAATATTCGCCAAATATAAAGAATAATATATCCTCATTCTGCGTGTTTAAATCGACAGTGCTCCAGGTGGTCATTCACCATGCCCAGGGCCTGCATATAGGCATAGCAGGTGGTGCTCCCCACAAAGCGAAAGCCCAGTTTTTTGAGGGTCTTACTCATGGCGTCCGAATCGGTTGACCGGGCTGGTAGATCGCTCAATTGTTTCGGGTGGTTCATAACGGGCGTTCCCCCAACAAAACCCCACATAAAGCGAACGAAGTCGCCCTTCTGGGGGAATTCTTTTAAATAGACGCGCGCGTTTTCGATAGCCGCCACAATTTTTTGCCGGTTTCGTACGATTCCGGGGTTTTGAAGGAGACGCTCGATTTGGACCTCATCCATTTGCGACATTGCCCGGGCATCGAAACCATGGAACGCATCACTGAAGTGCTGTCGTTTTTTCAAAATAATATGCCAGCTCAGTCCGGCCTGAAAGGTTTCCAAAATCAGATGTTCAAACAAATGATCATCGTCGAATGAGGGGCGGCCCCATTCGTGGTCGTGGTACTGACGGTATAGATCATCAACCAAACACCAACCGCAGCGCTCGTTGTCGGTTATTAGGTTCAGGTTCATTCCGATTTATTTATTTTTGATACATGCAATACACCATACCCGCACTACTGCTCAGCTGCCTGGTGATCGCCACGGCCTGCCGCCGCGATTGTCCAGACCCTATACTGCCAGCATGTAGCGACCAACCTCCGGTGGGTGAATTATGTCAGGCCGCCTTTCAGCGGTGGTTCTACCAAAAAGAGAGCAACCGATGTGTACAAATCAGCTACAACGGCTGCTCATTCAGGGGCTTTGAAACCCGCGAAGCCTGCGAGGAATGCCGGTGCAAATAGGTTAACGGCAATTCCCGAACGGCATCAACGTACGATAAATCGACCCAGATGGAGGCTGGAGGTCGACAACCATTCCAGGGTGTACATGCCAGGTGCGAGTACACGCACATCCAGATCTATGGTCGATTCAGAGACTTCAGAAGAAACAGACGACAAAACGGCCCTTCCGCTCAAATCCCGAATCATCCATCGGGCAGCACAATCACCCGAAGCACAAGCCACCCGGAGGCGACCCTCCGTAACCGGGTTGGGATAAACATGCAAGCGTGGCAGGTCTGACGGGACGCCAATTCCCGTGGCGATGCTGAAGCCGCTCGGACCAGAAGTAAACGAATGGTTGAGTTGAACGGGGCTTGTAGCCGTGAGGTCGACCCGAATACGATCTGAATGCTCACCCGGGTACTCGCAACGGATGTAATAGGTGCCGTATGGGAGGTTATTGAAGGAATAAGCACCTTGGGCATTGGTCGAAACCGAACGATACACCCGGTCTTGTTGTGCATTCAACAGCTGAACCCAGACGCCGGTGAGTGGACTAGCCAAACGGGGGAGGGTGCCGCCCACGCCGCCACCGATGCCACCGGTGCCCGTGCCGGGACTAAGCGTCTCCATGAGGTCGATGACCATGAAAGAATTCATGTTTGCCACCGTTAGAGTTGAGGCCTGCGACCAGGTTGTGGTATCGCCGTAGTAGGTGGGCAAATAGAGAGCAGCATTTCCCGTACGCAAAATCGCCAAAGCACTATACGTGCCGGGCACCACCGTAGTTTGGAATGGCGCGTAACCTGAACTATCCTCAACCACGAGGGTGTCGATGGGCATCCAAATCGTCTGTGGAGTGCCCGGTAAAGTGACCTGAATGATGATGACCTCCAGCGTATCGGGGATGCCTCCTCCGCGTGATTGATATCCCATGACCATACCATTGAGACGGGCGCCACTGCTGCCCCCGCACGACAACTGGAATACAATGGTCTGGGTTGTTGGCAATAGACTAGCCGTATCGCGCGCTGCGGTGCCGTTACTACAGGATGCAGAGGCCACCAGATAAGTGAGCGTTGAAGAGGGGGTGAGACTGAGGGTGTCGCTGAAAAATCCACCAGCTCCGGTAGTAAGCGTTCTCAGCGGCAGTGTTTGTCCGGGACGGAAAATCCGAACCTGAACGCCAGCTAGACCATTTCCGTTGGCATCGGTCAGAGTTCCCTGTAGGTTATAGACCTGTGGCGTTCCCCCACCCCCACCCGTACCGCAGGTCAGATTCACCACGTACTGCTGCACATTGTGCGAAAAAGTGGCGTTGCCTACTATGGGACCTGATGGACATTGGGCCGTGACAACAATCGCGGCATTGGGGGATATGAATGTGCCCGTCACCGAATAAAAGCCACTACTATCTGTGAAGTCGGTTAGTGCCGCGCCACTGCCAAGCACTACCTGCACAAGAATATTACTCATCGGTACGCCCACATTGCTGCTCACAACACCGGAAACCGTCACGGTTCGGGTTCCTCCCCCAGTGTTGGAGCAGTTCAATTGAAAGTTGACCGAAGTCGCCGTAGCGGAAAAGCTAACCGTATCGCGCGTCACCATGCCGTTGCCGCATTGGGCGATGGCGATGAGCATGCCCATCCCGGCTGGGTTCAGGGGAAGTGTGAGCGTATCTGCGAAAAAGCCACCCGTCTGGGTCACCGTACTACCCACGAAGGCGCCATTTAGAGCATTCTGAAACAGTACGGTTTGTCCGGATAATCCCGCTCCAGCCGGGCCGATTAAAGTCCCCGTAACGTTGAGTACCTGGACTGATCCGCCGCCACCGCTGTTGGGTGGGGTGCACTGTAGTGCGAATTGAAGCGAAGTGGTCGAAGAGGTGTAGGGCATCGTATCACGGGCAACTCCTCCAGCCAACAGACAAGGGCCGCTGGCTACAATGCTTGCGCCCCCGGCCACGGTGGGCACCATAAGGGTGTCTGCAAACCATCCCCCGTTCAGGGTAGTGGTGCTGCCCAACAACAGGTTTGACGGCCCGCCCAGGAAAAACTGCACAGTCAGACCTGCTACATTGGTGCCGTTGGTGTCGAGCAAACTCCCGTACAAAACAATGGACTGCATACTACCACCCGTGCCGCATCCGATATTTAAGGTGTAAATCTGGCTCACCGGGTTGAAAGGGACAGACGTGGTTACCGGAGCGCCGGTCGGACAAGTAGCAGTGGCGCTGACGGTTCCCTGAGAAATGACGGGTCTTGCAACCGACATGGAATAGTTGCCCATGGAGTCGGTGATGGTGGTTGCCGTAACCCCACCTGTGATGACCACCACAACCGGAATACCCGCGGTCGGCAGCTGGTTGAAGAGCACTTGTCCACGCACCACGATGTTTTGAGCCGATGCCGTTAGGCCAAACAGGGTAAAAAACAACAGAGCGAGGGCTCGGTTGACTGACGTACGTGGGGAAAGAGATGGGTAGTACATAGGAAACGGATTAATAAAACCTTTACAAAAATAAACGCAGGCCCGTTAAATAAAAATTAAAAAACCGATCTTGGTATTTTTGAGATTATGATTGTCCTCAGAATTCAAATCACCCTTCAAATGAAAAGAATCGTATTGATTTTATTTACCTTCTTGGGACCCATGTCGGCTGTATGCGCCCAATGTCCACATAACCCCACGATCACCCCTGCCAATTTGGTGCTGTGTCCCGCCTCCAGCGATACCCTGTGGACGCAGGTCTATGATGCCTACCAGTGGTTTCGCGATGGGCAGCTCCTGCCGGGCGATACCCTGCGGTATCGGGTGGTGGGTCCGGTCGATGCCGGGAGCCAGTTCACCGTCCGCGCCCGGCTCAACGGCTGCGATGAACTCTCGCCCCCGGTGCTGGTCGACGGCTGGTTGTTTTTAATGCCCGTTGTGCAGACAATCGGTCTGCGCGACACACTTTGTCTGGGGCGCGATACGCTGATCCTGATCCTGCGCCCCCCATACACCACCTCCATACAGTGGACGCTCAACGGACAGCCCATTCCGGGGGCGAACGACGATACGTTGTTGGTGACTAGTACAGGAGATTACTGCGTTTCCGGTGCCCCGGAGATTTGCCCCAATTTCCTGCAAACGCTTTTGGGCATCCTCAGCTACACCTTTATTCAGTGCGGACAGGGTACGGGTATCGCGGCGGAGGGGCATGCCGATGACATAAAGGTATACCCTAATCCGTGTAGAGATGTGTTGCGGGTCGACCTCGGCCATTACTTCGAACGCTCTGGCCTGTGGCGCATTCTGGACTCAGGCGGGCGTAGCGTGGGCGGTGGACTGATGAGCCCAGGTGATGAGGGCATCGACGTCCGACATTTGTCGCCAGGCACCTATATGCTGGAAGTCAACCTCCCCGACTGCGTGCTCCGCCGCCGCTGGGTCAAAATTTGAAGATTGGGGAAATGATGACATCCCCTGCGCGGCGATCCATCCGGTGCTCCAGGCCGACTGAAAGTTAAAGCCCCCGGTCACCCCGTCGATGTCGAGTACCTCACCTGCAAAGTAAAGTCCTGCCAGACACTTGCTTTGCATATCGGTGAGATCCACGTTGCCAAGATGTACCCCCCTCCTGCCGTCACAAATTCCTCTTTGAAGGTGGTCTTGCCTTTGGCCTCGTAGGTGTCGTCTGACAGCAGCGCTGCCAATCGGTTCAAGTCCTTCTGTCGCATCTCCACCCAGCGCTTGTCGGGTATGATTCCCGCGCGTTCTCCCATAAAGCGTGCGATGCGCGCCGGAAATTGAAAGGGTAGGTGTTGCAAAGCAATAGGTTGGGGGACGCTCAAGGATGTGGGGTAGTTCGAGTGTGATTTGTACGCGGAGTTGAGCTTTGGCAAGAAGCTTATGATTGAAGTTAATGGTCGTAAGCTCGAGGTTGCAGAACAGGATATGCCAAATCGAATGAATTGGGATGATGCTATGAGAGCTTGTCAAAACCTCGGCAACGGCTGGAGATTGCCCAACAAGGAGGAGCTAAAGGCTATGTATGAGCAGCTGCACAAGCAAGGCAAGGGTAATTTTAAGAATGAGTGGTACTGGAGCAGTTCGCAGGGCGGTTCGGGCTACGCCTGGAACGTGAACTTCAGCAGTGGCAATGTCTACTTCAACTTCTACGGCGTCAACTCCAAGAACAGCGACGGCCGAGTGCGTGCTGTTCAGGCTTTTTAACCATTCAACCATTTAACCATTGGCTTTGTGCGGTGGGGTGCGGCAAACGATTCCTTCGAGCCAGCTAAAGCCAAAGGACGAGTGTCAACCAAGCCATCACTCCTCTTCGCCCAAATTAAGGCGATTGAGGTTTTGACGCTTTCTGTATGCAAATTGTATGCACATAAAAAAAGGAGCTACCGATTTTTATTGGTAACTCCCTGATTATTAAGTGGGCCCTGTAGGGCTCGAACCTACGACCACCTGATTATGAGTCAGACGCTCTAACCGACTGAGCTAAGGGCCCGCAATCCGCAGATGTGGTGCGGGATGCAAATATAGCCAAACCCCTAAGAAATTTCGAGATCTGTGGAAGATACACGGTTGATGAGGCCTGTACAAATACCCCGGCTATTCAGACGTCTTGTTGGTCAATGACTCGCCACCATCGTCCGCGATAGGTTCGAGCGAGTCGGGGGTGAAATCGAAAAGTAAGGATTGACCGATCTGCTTCAAATCTACCCTGAAGCGCTGTCGATTGCCCTCAGCTACCAAAATCCCCTCCCGGCCGATAAAAGCGCCACGCGTGATGCGTACCCGCATGCCCGGTTGAAAGGCTATGGACCTGGCCTCCACCTCGTAGCCCTCATCAAAAACCCGCCTTAAAAAGTCGATATCCCGGTCGGGAACCACGGCCGGCTTGCCGTTGTAGTACACAAATCGACTGACCCCATATGTATTGAGGGTGCGGTGAAACTCATTTTCGGTGATGTGAACGAATATATAGGAGTTGAACACAGGGGCGTCGACTATCCGTTTGCGGTCGCTCCACTGCCGTTGACTGCGCTGCAGGGGTAGCCAGTTGGGTATTTCTTCCCGTTCCAAGAAGATGCGGGTTTTCTTTTCGAAGCGCGGGCGGGTGCAGACTGCATACCAAAGGCGGGGCAGATTTGCGGAGGATTTATTGCCCGGCGGAAGCCAGGCGCGTTTTACCTGGGGAAGCTCTGGGTATTCGGCAGACTCCAACCCTTCAGTCCTCGGCAGTTCTATTGATTCTGAACCCGTTTGCGTAATTGACCTTGATCCATCTGCCAGCGTCACTTCCATAGACTCTGAGGCCGTGTGTATAATTGACCCTGATCCATCTGTCATCTTCAGCTCTATCAACTCCGACTGCATCTGTGTCAACGGCTCGACCTCTATCCCATCTGCAGCTGTCAACTCCACCGACTCCAACCCCCCCGCCTGATTCTGTGCAGCTGATTGTGGCTTCACTTCCTCAGACACCCGAGGCCCGGCGGCGAGTTTGGGGACAGTTAAATCAGTTTCGCTCGAATGTTCGTCCATGTGCCTCCTTATAAAGCTCCTCTTCCGGAAGCGACCGGAAATAATCGTAGGTGATACGCAGTCCCTCCGCGCGATCCACCCGCGGCTCCCAATTCAGCAGCTTTTTTGCTAAGCTGATGTCGGGTTTCCGCTGTTTGGGATCATCAGCCGGAAGAGGCTTGTACACGATTTTCTGGGAAGTGCCGGTGAGGCGAATGATTTCCTCGGCAAATTCCTGAATTGTGATTTCCACCGGGTTGCCGATGTTCACCGGTCCGGTATAATCGCTCTTGAGCAGGCGGAAAATTCCCTCAACCAGATCATCAACATAACAGAATGAACGGGTTTGTGAGCCATCGCCAAAAACAGTGATGTCTTCACCACGGAGGGCCTGTCCGATGAAGGCCGGAAGGGCCCGGCCATCGTTTAGGCGCATACGTGGACCATAAGTATTGAATATGCGTACAATCCGGGTTTCCAGGCCGTGGTAGGTGTGGTAGGCCATGGTGATGGCTTCCTGAAAGCGTTTAGCCTCGTCGTAGACCCCGCGCGGGCCAACCGGGTTCACATTGCCCCAATAGGACTCATTTTGGGGGTGTACCAGCGGATCCCCGTAGATCTCCGAAGTGGAGGCCACCAAGATGCGCGCCTTTTTCTCACGGGCTAGTCCCAACAAATTATGGGTGCCCAGCGAGCCCACCTTCAGGGTTTGAATGGGGATTTTCAGGTAATCAATCGGACTCGCAGGTGATGCGAAGTGCAGGATTTTATCTATCGGGCCCGCCACATGCACAAACTTGCTCACATCATGATGGTAAAACTCGAATTCCTTTTGCTTCATAAGGTGCGCGATGTTGCGCAGGTCCCCTGTAATGAGGTTGTCCATTCCCACAACCCGATATCCCTCACGAATAAACCGATCCGATAGATGAGAACCCAAAAAACCTGCGGCTCCGGTGATTAATATTCTTGGCATATCCCCAGTTTCGATTTTGTTGTGCAAATATAGGCCAATTCAAACCCCTCCCGCGCAGGAATAAATGAAAACAGCCATTTGCCGTGCGATAAGTAAAGAATGCTGACTACAGCGCTATGTAATCCGCATCGATGTTGCCGCTGAGCATCGCCCGCACCCGATCCTGTTCGGTATGGGTGAGCAGGATTTGGTGGTAGGGCTCGGCTGAAACCCGGTCGAGCAGGGCCGCAACCCGCTGCTCATCGAGTTTCTCAAAAACATCATCGAGCAGGAGAATGGGTTGCGTGCCGGTGGCCTGTCGAATGAGCTCGGCTTGAGCCAGTTTTAGGCTGATGACGTATGTTTTTTGTTGACCCTGCGACGCATGGGGCCTTAGGGGATGACCATCCAGACAAAACTGCAGGTCGTCGCGGTGGATCCCCCACAGACAGCGACCGCTGCTTTTTTCTTGTTGCAGCATCTGCTCCATTTTGATGGGTTCCGGCGCTTCGTCGTCGTTGTATGTTTTGTTAATACCGGGTTGAACTATACCTTCTTCGTTCTGAGGCAGATTTGCGTCTTTATGGCTATTGGATATTCCAAGAGCGGCACTAATTTCTGAGGTGCTGGCAGATGCCGTTTGTTCAGCTTCGAGCGGCCATCCAGGCCGGTATTCGAGGGAGGGAACTTCATGTCCACCCGAAATGTGCCGGTAATTGTCGGCAAACAAAGTGGTCATTTGCGCGGTCCACTGCCGGCGCCGGCGGCTGATGCACAGATTCAGGGGGTGCATCTGGTCGGTGAGTACCCGCAGCAAATGCTTGTCGCCCCTACCCGTTGTCTGCCAGCCGCGCAGAACCGCTTGTTTTTGTCGCAACAGCCGGTTGTAGCGACTCAGATCCTCGAGGTAATTGGGGTCTTCCTGGGAGAGTGTGAGATCCATAAGTCTGCGCCTTTGCTCGCCACCCTCGTGGATGAGGTTGATGTCGATTGGTGCGATCATCACCGCCGGAAACCGGCCCACATGGTCCGACAGGCGGCCATAGGCCTTGCCGTCGCATCGAAACCCCTTTTCGCCTGGTCGCCATGCGCCGTGGATCCTGAATGTTTGGCCAGCCCGGTCAAATTGTCCGTCGACCCACAAATACGACGCGCCAAACCGCATCAACCGCTCGTCGTGTGGGTGAAAATAGCTTCGCGCAAGGCATAGGTAGTGAACTGCATCGATCAGGTTCGTTTTTCCCCGCCCGTTTGCACCGGTAATGGCGGTCAGTTTAGATCTAAACTCATACGAGGCCTGTTCGGTCAACCTAAAGTTGGCCAGGGTCAACTGTTGCAATTTCATGCTGTCCAGTGTGTTCTCATTCGTTTAAATCGAAAAGCCATGTATATTTGCGCCCTGTTTCACCCTTCATCATTGGTTGCAAGCATGCCTCGGACAAAATTATCGAAAGAAACCTACCTTCGTTGGTACGAACAAATGCAATTGATTCGTCGCTTCGAGGAGAAGTGCGCACAGTTATATGGTCAACAAAAAATCAAGGGATTTTGTCATCTTTATATCGGACAAGAAGCAGTGGTGGCCGGTACCTATTCAGTCATTCGCAGCGATGATTCAGTGATCACGGCTTACCGCGACCACGGCCATGCCTTGGCGTGTGGATTATCACCCGGATCTGTTATGGCTGAGTTGTATGGCAAAATCACGGGCTGTTCCAAGGGAAAGGGAGGTTCGATGCATATGTTCAGTAAGCAGTTCAAAAATTTTGGGGGCCACGGAATCGTGGGTGGACAAATTCCGCTGGGTGCAGGCATCGCCCTCGCTGAGCAGTATAAGGGCACCGATGCGGTGAATGTGTGCTATATGGGCGACGGTGCAGTTCGCCAGGGCGCCCTTCATGAGACCTTCAACATGGCCATGTTGTGGAAACTACCCGTCATATTCGTGGTGGAAAACAACTTCTACGCCATGGGTACCTCATTGGAGCGGACCACAAATCTGCTCAACATCTACAAAATGGGTAGCGCCTACGATATGCCCTCCAAATGGGTCGACGGCATGAGTTGTGAGGCTGTACATGAGGCCATGCAGGAGGCGGTAGACCGCGCACGCCGTGGCGAGGGCCCCACCCTCCTGGAAATACGCACCTACCGATACCGCGGCCACTCCATGAGTGACCCCGCTAAGTACAGAACCAAAGAAGAAGTAGAGGATTACAGAAGTCGCGATCCCATCGCCGAGGTGCGCGCCACCATTCTTTCCAAGAAATACGCCAAGGAGGCAGATCTGGATACTATCGACGCGGCCATCGAAACAGCTGTAGCCGAGGCAGTAGAATTCGCTGAGCAATCACCCTGGCCCGAAGCCAAAGAGCTCTTCACCGATGTCTACCAGCAGAGCGATTATCCCTTCATAACCAACTAACGCCTGGCTGAGCAGCCACATCCCTTCAATCACATTCAAAAAACCTTCGATTTTACCATTATGTCAAATCCAAACAAAGACAGAGGCAATCCACTCGATTTTGGATTGGAAAACCTGGATGTACAAGAGACCTTGAGCAAAACCACCATTTTTTTTCAAGCCAACCGGAGTAAGTTCATACTATCTGGCATCATACTATTGGTGTTGACGGGAACAGCATATGCGGTATTTGGAGTATTTCTCCCCAACCGACAGGAGGAGGCTCAGAACATGATGTATATGGCCGAGCGTTATTTTGAGAACGATTCCATCTCAAAGGCCATCAACGGAGATGGCAATTTCCCCGGTTTTCTGGAGATTGAATCGGACTATTCCTGGACCGATGCGGGTCGATTGGCACGCTATTACTTAGGGGTGTCCTATTTGAGGCAGGGTGCATACGATGAGGCCATTCACTGGCTCGAGAAGTTTTCCTCCGACGATGTGTTGTTGATGAGTGTCGCTAAAGGCGCCACGGCCGATGCCTATTTGGAGAAGGGTGAAAAGGAGAAAGCCGTGGAGTTGTATTTGAATGTGGCGGGTGACTACAAAAACGAGTTTACCTCCCCAATCTATCTTGCGAGGGCCGCCGAATTGACGGAGAGTCTGGGCAACTATAAGAAGGCCCTAGAGTTGTATGAGCGTCTGCAGCAAGAGTATCCCTCAAGTACTGAGGGTTCGGGCGCAGAGAAGTATATTGCCCGTATAAAGGCCCGCGGGATATAATGTCGGGTAGTTCCGGTATAGGGGGAAGGAGGGAACTCAGTTTCACCGCCCAACAATTATCGACCCTCAAGCTCGGCCTGGTTAAGGCGGAATGGAACAGCGAAATTACCGATGAACTAGCAGCCGGTGCCCGCCGTGTGTGGCTGGAGCATGGCTTTACGGGCGAGCAACTGATTGAAATGGTAGTCCCGGGCAGTTTCGAACTCCCATTGGGCGCCCGTTGGCTCATAGAAGACAAGGGCGTGGATGCTGTGGTGGCCTTGGGTTGCCTGATCAAAGGAGAAACCCCACATTTTGAATACATCAGTCAGGCCGTTTCCACTGGATTGATGCAGGTGGGTCTTTCGACCGGTGTGCCTGTGGCTTTTGGGGTTCTAACCGTGTTGACCGAGGCTCAGGCGCGCGACAGGGTTGGGGGTTCCATTGGTCATAAGGGTGTGGAAGCGACGGAAACCGTACTGAGGATGCTTGCTCAAAAGCTGTATTGAATTATTTTTCACGTGTGTTCAAGGCCCACATGAGATGCCCCGACAATTTTCGCGTCTATATTTGCGCTTTTATTGCCCGAGGCTTTTCTTTTTTAGTTCCCACATAATTAATAATCCCATGAATTTGAATTCCCCGTTAGGTAAAAAATTAGCTTTCCTTTCAGCCGCTTTTATTTTTTCTGCGACATCATGTTCCATAAAGATGCTGGAGCAACCTGAGATGTTGGAATATAAAATGTCTCCCGCCGTTTGGGTGCTCAAAGGGGATTCAGTACAAATGGAGTCGAGGTTAAGCATTCCAAACAAGTTCTTCCATAAGAAAGGGATGTTAAAAACCAAGTTGGTTGTGGTTTCACCTTCGGGTGAAGTTGTTTTGGATCAAATTGATTATGTGGGAGAAAAATCGAAGGAAAAAGGAGTTACTGTGCCATTTGAAAATGGAATCCGCAAATCGAAAGGATATGCATTACCCTACAAATCCGAGTTTGAAAATTCGAAAATAGTTGTTCGGGCCGAGGCTAATGTAAAGAAAAAGTCGAAGCAGTTCCCGGATGTGCAGGTGGCCAGCGCAACCATCACCACCCAAAATTTGTTTCGTCCGGATTTCAAGGCCCTCAGCGCAACCGAACCTAAGCCGAAGCCAATTCCTCCAGCGAACGCCACTGTATTTTTCGACATCAATAAATCGAATATCAAGAAAACTGAGTCTGGGAAAAGCGATGTACAAGCGTTTTTGGGTGAGTTAAAGTCGAGGCCGGTCATGGGTCGGGTGCGGGTTCAGGGATATGCCTCACCCGACGGCAGGCTCGACAGGAATAATGTTTTGGCTGAGCAGCGTGCTGAAAGTGTAGCCGGATTGATGTCGGAGACTTTGGAGCGTAAGTCGAAGAACAAGAAGCAAAAAGCAAGTGAGTGGTTGGTTGAAAAGTTGCCTTATGAGCAGCAAAGCCAAACAGAGGACTGGACGGCCTTAGCCTCTGCTATTCGTTCGTCGGGTGATCTTTTCGATAACGCAAAAATGATGTCGGTTATTCAGGGTTCTGGAAGCAATACGGATAAGCAAAAAGCTCTTAAGAAAATGGGCACCTCCTATAAAGTGTTGGCCGATAAATTTTTGCCCACGCTCCGGAGAACACAAATTGAATATATCGTGGACTTCGATCCAGAGAAAAAGGCTCGCGAAGTTGCGCTTGCAGCTATGAGTCCGGAAGACGCAGAAAAAACGAAACTGGATCAACTTGTTGTTGATTTCCCCGATTCATATGTGGGTTACAATAATCTGGCTGCCTGGAATATCCGTAAGGGCAATATGGAGGAGGCAGCCCGCCTGATGGATCAGGCGTCCAATCTTTCGCCTAATTCTGCTGAAGTGCTGAACAATATGGGCGTATTGGCCGCTTCAAAGAAAAATTACCGGGCAGCTTCATCGCAATTTGCTCAGGCGGCGCGGGCAGGGGCTAAGGTTGATTACAACCAAGGACTTTGTGCCATTCCTTTGGGTGACTGGGCAACGGCAGGTAATCGTATGGCTCGTTCAGAGGATTCCTACAATAAGGTTTTAGCGTTGATCCTATCGGAGAACTACGCGGGGGCATCGGTCGCATTGGATAAGATATCCGAGAAGGATGCCGCTTATTATTACCTGAGGGCTATTTTGGGTGCTCGGATGGACAACCGCGAAATGATGACTACAAGTCTGACTCGTGCGGTTTCATCGAGTGGATTGTATGGAGACAAGGCCCGCAAGGATGCAGAGTTTGTGAAGCACTGGGATAAAGACTACTTCCAGGCCGCCATTCGATAACTCAGTTCTGAGGGCATTCGAATCTGCCGGTTTGGGGCCTTATTAGATTTTAAGATTTTGAATTCGCGGTGTAATGTCGATTCACGCGTGTTGAAAAACGTCCTGTTCGATCTCGGCGGACTGTTTATTACGGTATACACCGATCGCTTCGAGCGCTGGTTGTTTAGCACATACCCCGCAGAGTCGCATTCCGTATTATTTCGCCAACGCTTCGACGAGGCACACCATGCGTATGAAAAGGGAGGATTGTCGACCGCCCGGTTTCTTCTGGAAATCCGTTACTTATTAGGTTATCAGGTGGAGGAACAAGAAATTGAACAGGCCTGGAACTCCATTTTGGGGGCGTTTTCGCTCGAAGATCTGTCATGGGCCTCAGGCCTGCGTAGCTTTTTTCGTACCTCGCTGCTGAGCAATACCAATGAGTTGCACAGGGAGTCTTTCGAGGAGTCGCTCCGGCAGCAAACGGGTGGAAGAGAACTGACGGATTATTTTGATGGGGTTTATTATTCGCAGAGGTTGGGCTTGCGGAAGCCCGCCCTTGAAATTTATTTCAGAGTACTGGAGCTTCAGGGATGGCGGGCCGAGGAGACCCTTTTAGTGGACGACAACCCACAGAATGTTCGGGCCGCCGCCCAATTGGGTATGGGTGCTGTATTGCATCCCTGCAACGCGCCGCTGCGGCCTCAACTGGAAGCCCGGTTGGATTTGCCTTTTCATCAACTTTCCTTATTATCTTAGCCTTTTAAAGCATTCGTATGAAAAGCATAATTCTCTTATTGTTGGGCTTGTTTTTGTGGACCGCCACATGGGCGCAGTCGTATCGCGGCACTTTGCTGTATGAACAGGAAATGGGTGGGGTGAAGACCCCTGTCACCATCACAGTGGAAGAAAATAAGGTTACAATTGAGCGCAAGGAGGCCGTTACCATTCAGTATATAAGCGGAATCGCGGGTACCCTCGACGTTCGGGTCGACGGCGGTCCTGCTGTTGAAGTGCCCCTTCCCGAATTGGATCTGGCTACACAGATGAAGTACGGTACAGAGGTTAAAATCGTAGGCGGGTTCGCCTGCAGGAGTGTGAGCCAAGGCCTCAATGGCGGTGCTACTCTGGAGGGATGGGCTACAGAATCAATTCCAGCACCGTGGAATCGCCTGATTCGTTCGGTGCAGGGACAAGAGTGGGGACAAACATCAGGATTCGGCGCCATGGTGGAATGGGAGGTGAAGGGCGCCAAAGGGGATTTGATTCTGCGCGGGCGTCTGGTGAAGTCAGAGCCTTCAGGTTCCCGCTGATCCGATCACGGCCGATTCCTGATGGAATTTATGAGCGACCACGCATCACCCTATTTCACGAAAATCGAACACATAGGGATTGCAGTGCGCAGTTTGGAGGAAGCCATTCCCCGCTACGAGCGTCTGATGGGTGGACGGGTGTATAAGAGGGAAATGGTGGAGCGTGAGGGTGTGGAAACCGCCTTCCTGTTGTGTGGCCCCAACAAAATAGAGCTGCTTGAAAGTCGAGGGTCGGACGGTCCCATTGCCCTGTTCTTGGAAAGGCGGGGTGAAGGGATGCACCATGTGGCCTATGCGGTGGCGGATATTCGGTCGGAAATGCACCGATTGAAACAGGAGGGATTTCAGCTCTTGAGCGATGAGCCTAATCCAGGCGCCGATGGCAAATGGGTTTGTTTCATCCATCCCCGTGGCGTATCTGGGGTGCTCACGGAGCTCTGTCAGGATCGGGACTGAGGCCGTTGAGGGGGTTTAGGGAATGGATGATTGATCCACTGCGAGTGAAGAATAGAATAGGAATGCCCTCTTGTAACACTTCATCAATCGATATTTAAGCACTCTTTTTCTGTATTTTTGCGGCTCTAAAATAAGTTTATGAAAATTGTAGTCGTCGGCACCGGTTATGTAGGGCTTGTTACAGGCACCTGCTTCGCGGAGGTGGGAATTGATGTGACGTGTATCGACATCGATCAAAAAAAGATTGATGGTTTGAAAAAGGGGGCCATGCCCATCTATGAGCCTGGGTTGGAGGAAATGGTGAAGCGGAATTATGCACAGGGGAGGCTGCACTTCGGGACATCTTTGGTGGAGGCGCTTCCGGGTGCGGAGGCGGCCTTCATCGCTGTAGGAACCCCCCCGGGCGAGGATGGCAGTGCCGATCTGAAATACGTTTTGGCAGTGGCCCGCGAAATCGGCCAACATATAACCGACTACCTGGTGGTGGTTACCAAATCGACCGTGCCGGTGGGCACCAGCGAGAAGGTACGCACGGCACTGGCTGAGGCCTTAGAGTCCCGTAAGGAGCAGTTGAGTTTCGACGTGGCCTCCAATCCGGAGTTTTTGAAGGAGGGTGCGGCGATTGAAGACTTCCTGAAGCCTGACCGCATTGTGGTGGGCACGAGTTCAAAGCGGGCCGAAGAGACTCTGGGTAAATTGTATAAGCCATTTACCCTCAACGGGCACCCGGTGGTGTATATGGACATCCCATCAGCGGAAATGACCAAATATGCAGCCAACGCCATGCTAGCTACGAAAATCAGCTTCATGAACGACATCGCCAATTTATGTGAGTTGTTGGGGGCCGATGTGAATTTGGTGCGCAAAGGGATCGGCAGTGATCCCCGTATTGGTCACCGCTTCATATATCCGGGTGTAGGCTATGGTGGAAGCTGCTTTCCCAAAGATGTTAAAGCTCTGATCCGTACAGGTCGTGAGCATCATTATACACTGCGGATTTTGGATGCGGTGGAGGCGGTGAATGATGACCAGAAAATGGTGTTGCCGACCAAGATTTTGGGCCATTTTGGCGAAGATTTGAAGGGCAAGAATTTCGCGGTTTGGGGTCTTAGTTTTAAGCCACGCACCGACGATATGCGGGAGGCGCCTTCGGTGGTAATCATCCAGAAGTTGTTGGCGAAAGGGGCCCGTGTGCGTGCCTACGATCCGGTGGCTATGGAAGAGGCCCGCCATCAATTTGCCGACACCATCACCTACGCTAAGGATCCATACGATGCCCTTTTGGATGCTGATGCCTTGCTGCTGGTGACGGAATGGCCTGAGTTTAGGCTGCCCAATTTCGAGGTGGTGAAGAAGTTGATGCGTGGACACGTCGTATTTGACGGCCGCAACCAGTACGATCGGCATGAATTGCGCGCGATGGGCTTTTCCTATTACGGTATTGGACTGCATTAAGGTATGAGGCGGATCGTTTGGTTTGTATTGCTTTCGGGGGCTCTATTTGAGCTATCTCTTACGGGTTGCGGGCAAAAGAGTGGTAAAAAGGCGGAGGTTTTGGAGCCGCAGGAGCAAATTGTGGGAAGGATTGATAGCCTGGAGAGGGTTTTGTTGAACGAGGATGTGGCATTGAATGATTCTGCGGCTGCACAGGTAATTAAGGATTATCTGCGCTTTCAGGAGCGCTGGCCGAATGATCCCAAGTGTCCCGATTATTTATTCAGGGCTGCGGATGTCATGCGGGGGATGTATCGGGTGCAAGATGCGTGCACGACTCTGGAACTGCTCGTTAGACGCTACCCTAAATCGCCCCAAGCCCCGGAAGCCTTGTTTTTTGCGGGATTTATGTTGCACAACGACATCAGCGAGCAGCAGAAGGCGAATGAGTTTTTGCAGCGGGTAATCGATGAATACCCCCTGCACCCCCGAGCTGTGGAGGCGCGACAAATGATTCAGGTGATGGGAATGGATGAACAGGATTTGTTGCGGTACCTAGAGGATCAGGAGTCAAAGGACACCATTTCTTAGTCGGTATCAGTGGTATGTTGTGGCCTGGATTGTGCGATCCTTGCCTACTTAAGATTTTTAGGGTTTGAAGGAGCAAACACCTTCAATGATGCGGTCTTGAATAGCTGGAGTCAGCTCGCTGTGCATGGGCAGTGAGAAAACGGTGTTGCACAGGCGGCGCGTCACCGGATAATCGCCCGCCTGCGCGTAGGCTTTTTGCTCGTTGAGGGGAACCGGGTAATAGATCATCAGGGGGATGCCCGATTCGGCCAGATGATCGCGGAGTTTTTCGCGCGATACACCCGCGGCCAGTTGGAGGGTGTATTGGTGGAAGACGTGGGTCGACCAGAGCGCAGTGGAGGGGCAGGTGAGCCAGTCAATCCCCGAAAAGGCTGCGTTGTAGTACATCGCCGCCTGATTTCGCGAGCGGTTGTAGCGGTCGAGGTGGGGTAATTTAGCTCTCAGTATGGCTGCTTGTATTGAGTCTAGTCGCGAGTTTACCCCTACCTCGTCGTGGTAGTATTGCATGCGTTGCCCGTGGTTGCACACCATTTGCAGGGTATGGGCCAGCTCGAAGTTGTGGGTAAACAAAGCCCCGCCATCGCCGTAGCAGCCCAGGTTTTTGCTGGGGAAAAATGAGGTGCAGCCGATGGTACCCAGCGTGCCCGCCTTGCGGATGTTGCCTTCACTGTCCAGGTAATCGGCACCGATGGCCTGGGCCGTATCCTCAATTACGGCGAGTCCGTGCCGTTCGGCCAATTGGAGGAGAGGCCCCATCTCTGCACATTGTCCGAACAGGTGCACCGGCACAATCGCCCGTGTGCGGGGGGTGATGGCCACCTCAACTGCCTCCAGATCGAGGGTGAAATATTTAGGGTGGACATCCACCAATACCGGCTTGAGCCGGAGGAGAGCGATGACTTCGGCGGTGGCCACATAGGTAAAATTGGCCGTGATCACCTCATCGCCAGGCCTCAGATCGAGGGCCATCATGGCAATCTGGAGGGCATCGGTGCCGTTGGCGCAGGGAATGACCTGTGCTCCGCCCAAATAGGTGCTTAGTTCCGACGCAAAGGACTTGACGGCAGGGCCGTTAATAAATGCGGTGTTATCAATGACCTCCCGGATCCCCCGGTCGATTTCTTCTTTGATCTGAGTATACTGGGACTTTAAATCCACCATTGGAATCATGCTCATCTTCGGTCATGTGTTTGAATTCGACAAAGATACGGGCCTTGGGCGAACAGAGGGCGACTGAATGAAGGCGGTTATTTGTATGAATTAAGCCGAATTAGGGGGTTAATAAGGGCGGGTGAACCCAGGGCTGAATAATATAGGTGAGAACAGGGGATGGCAGAATGATTGGGTGAAAACATTACAGTTGAAGTAAGGGAAGGTGAAATTAACAGGTGGGAACCATAGGGGGGTGGTTATTGAGGGCGTGTGAACGGGGTGGGTTAGAGCCTGTTTGCGACGTAGGGGTGGGCGGTAAAGGGTATATTTGCATTATGAGCAGTTTATTGAAGAAAGAGGGGGGTGATGGTCTCACCCCGATCGGACAAATTGGAGTGGCGGCGCTGATCGAGCGGATCACGACCAATGTGGTTCACCGCCAAACTTCAACCCGACAAGGCGTGGGTGATGATGCCGCCCGAATTCAGTCCATACCCGGAGAGGAATGGGTGGTTTCGACCGACCTGATGGTGGAGGGGGTGCATTTCGACACGACGTATTTTCCCCTCAGGCATTTGGGATATAAATTGGTGGTGGCCGGAATCAGCGATGTGGTGGCTATGAATGCGGTGCCGCGACAAATACTTCTGGGTTTGGCCATTTCCGCTAAGTACACTGTTGAGGCAGTCGAGGAACTATACAAAGGCGTGCATGCTGCCTGTGCGGATTACGGGGTTGATTTGGTGGGGGGTGACGTAACTTCATCGACGGGTGGACTCACCTTGTCGGTTACGGCCATTGGGAGCGCCCCTGCCGATCGATTGGTTGGCCGCACCGGAGCACGTAAGGGCGAACTCATCTGTGTGAGTGGCGACCTCGGGGCTGCATTTATGGGGCTGAACTTACTTGAGCGTGAAAAGCGAATATACCGCGAAGACCCCGGAATTCAGCCTGATTTTGGAGCCTATGAGTATTTGCTGCAGCGGCAGATTCGTCCCGCCGCCCGCACCGATATGTCGTCCATTTTCGACACTATAGGATGTATACCCACTTCGCTGATTGACCTCAGCTCTGGCTTGGGCCACGACATAGCTGCTCTTTGTCGCGCCTCAGGCGTGGGTTGCCGGCTCTATGAAGATCGGATACCGATCGACCCTCAGGTACGCGAACTGGCCACCCAATTTCAAATTGACCCAACCCTATGCGCCTTGAGTGGAGGTGAGGATTATGAACTGCTATTCACGCTCCCATCGTCGTTGAGTGATAAGTTCGAAGGACACCCGGATATCTGTATGCTGGGGTACATAACGGATGCTGAGGATGGACAAATCCTGGTGTCGCACAGCGGGCAGGAGCATGAATTGCATCGTAGAATGTATACCCATTAGGTGCTATAGTGAAGGGAGTTTTGTCTCTTTTTCCTTATTTTTCGGTCTTAAACAGTTTTTTATGTTCAAAAATGACTTTCAGAAGCCTGTTGGATTTAATCGGGGGAAGCCATACGTCTTTTCATTTCAGGGGGTTTTCTTGTTCTTGTTACTGGTTGGTCCGTATTACGCCTTAGCCCAGCCAGGCTACACAATCTCCCAAGCCACGTGGGTCAATCCACCAGCTCTTACTGGCGGCACACAAGTAACATTTACAAGTCAAAATGATGCGGTTTCATCGGCCATTACACTGCCATTTTATTTTCGCTTCTATGGTACCTCATACAACCAGCTCTACATCAACACAAATGGCTGGGTTGCCTTCACTCCTCAAACACTCGCCACCGCAAACACCAATGCAATTCCGGTGACGCTGCCCAGCGCGGCCAACACTACACCCAAAAACTGCATCATGGCTCCGTGGCAGGATTGGAATAATATTGGGGGTGTAGGTTCGGTGCGTTACCGAACCGATGGCGCCTCGCCCAACAGACAGTTTGTGGTGACCTACAACGTCTGGCCAATGAATGGATGTTTGACTTCTAATGGTACCTTCCAAATTGTGCTGAATGAGTGTACGAACATCATCGAAGTCTACATCTACCAAAAACCGGCTTGTACGGTCACAAACGCCAATCGTGCTGTGCTTGGCTTGCACAACAACGCAGGTGACGTGGCACACGTTGTAGCCAATAGAAACAATACGGCATGGAGTGTTGCCAGCACGGCACCTGAATTGCATAGATTCACGCCCGATAATCTCAGAATCAATGGGGATTCAACGGTTTGCGTAGGTGGCACCACGCAAATGAATCCCAATTCAGCTGGCGGGCAATGGCAATGGAGCAGTTCAAATCTTTCTGTATTGGCCGTAAGTTCTACTGGAGTGGTTACAGGCATAGCCATCGGACAGGCACAGGTAATCTACACCCTGCCCGCATCCGGACCGAATGCCTGTCAGCGCACGGTAAAAAATATTTCTGTTCGCTCAACTCCACAGATCAGCGTACAGCCTCCAACAACCGTGTCTGTGTTGGCTGGGCAGAACACCTCCATATCTGTATTATCGCCCGCTGCAACCGGCTTTCAATGGTTTTTAAATCCGGGAACAGGTTGGGTGCCTGTCATCGCAGGATCGGTATACACGGGCATCAATACGGCAACATTGGGCATCTCTAATGTTAATCCCGGAATGACAGGCTATTTGTTTAGATGCAGGGTAAGCAACGCCTGTGGAGCAGATACTTCGTCTGTTTGCACGCTTCAGGTTACGGGCTTGAATGGCCCTGGTTTGTTTATCGACACAGCTTTTGCTTGTCAGGGTGGACCAGCCGATACGCTCGTGGTTGTGCCCGTTCGGGTTCAGAATTTCACGGGCATTGGAGCCGTTTCGTTGGTCATCGATTATGACTCATCTGCTCTTTTATATCGTGGTTTCCAGAACAGTCAGTTGAGTGGCAATTTGATTGTGAACTCTCCCCTGCCTGGTAAGATATATTTAGCTTGGTACAGTTTGGTTGCGTCTAATATTGGCAGTGGAACCCTAATTGAGTTCAAATTCCTGGCCTCATCAAGTAGTGTTATGAACTTTGATTCGGATAATGGTGGAAATTGTGAAATTGCTGATTCATCAGGGAATACGTTGACGAGCGTGTTTGTAGACGGCTATGTACTAGTAACGCCTCGAGATACAGTCTTGGCCAGTGTTTCAGCGTGTAACTCTTATACTTGGTCTGTGAATGGCCAGACATACACCCAATCGGGGTATTATCAGGCCCAGCGTGGTTGCAGGAACAATAGATTGACTTTGTTGATTAATCGGTCGTCCTTTGATACTGTGGCTGTTTCCGCATGTGACTCGTTTGTTTGGGCATTGAATGGACAGCGCTACACAAGCAGCGGATTGTATCCTTATACGCTCACCAATTCAGTTGGGTGCGACAGCACGATATTTCTGAATCTTCAAATCACGAATCGGCCGGTGACCGGACAACTATCCGGAAGCCAGGGAATTTGTGTTGGGGCGACAACCGTTTATTCTGCAGCGACAAGTGGGGGGGTGTGGAGCAGCAGCGATACGTCAGTTGCACGGGTTAATTCGGTGACCGGATTGGTTACGGGTATCGGCGCAGGAACGGCAACCATTACATACACGCTGTTTGGAAATGGAGTTTGTCCACCCACCTCCGCCACTCGGATTATGACCGTGAATGCGCGGCCCCTGGCTGGTATACTTTCCGGTAACCAGAGCCTTTGTGTTGGGTCACAAACAGGCTTTTCATCCAGTATTTCTGGTGGCAGGTGGTATAGTAGCAACCCTGCGGTGGCCTCTATCGGTCAGGTCAGCGGACTATTGAACGCCATCTCTGCAGGTTCAGTGGCGGTTAAATATGTTGTGCAGGATGCCTTCGGGTGTTTGTCGGATACGGTGAGCAGGTCTGTAACGGTCTTGCCCGTGAGCAATACATCTATTAACGCCGCTGTTTGTTTCCCGGCAACCTACTTCTTCAACGGCCAGATTTTGTCGAATGCGGGTACCTATACGTACATCACCCCCAATTATGTGGGGTGCGACAGTACAGTAACCCTGAACCTGACCGTTAATCAACCCAGCCAGTCGACACAAACACGTGTTGTGTGTGATAGTCTACTTTGGAATGGTCAGATTTACAGGACAACGGGGGTTTATAGCTATCAGTCAACCAATTCCGTGGGTTGCGATAGTCTGGCGATGCTCAATCTGACCGTGGGTTATACGGGGGACACGTCATTTAGTTTAAGTGCGTGCGACAGTTTGGTTTGGAATGGCCAGGTTTTACGCCAAAGCGGGCAGTATTCTACGATTTTTCAGAGTTCAACTGGTTGCGACAGTACGGTTAGGCTCACGCTCAGTATGGGGCGAACAGACAGCATGGTAGAACAGACATTTGTTTGCGACTCCCTGTTCTGGCCCGTTTCAGGCATCTGGATTAAGCAATCCGGGACTTATGTCGTGCGCCGGAGTTTCGCCAGTCGCTGCGATTCGGTTTATCGTTTGAACCTGCTGGTTGACCGCACCCCTGCGTCTGTTGGGGGGTTTGACTCATTGATCTGCTGGCTTCCAGGCTATGAGCTTTGGTACCTCGACCGCAATCGTCCGGATTTGGTTTGGTATGAGCCGGGAAATCCGCTCAATGTATTGGCCAGAGGATCCCTGTTTGTGCTTAATGATAATTTCGATGTATTGGATCTGGAGGTTTCAGCGTCTTCACCTGGTGGGTGTTTATCGCCCCCAACCCGCATTCGTGTGCGCAATGAAGTGTACGATGCCTTCGCCCCCATGCCCAATGCGTTTAGCCCGAACGGCAACGGAACCAATGACGTGTGGTTTGTGGAATCGGAATTCACCATGGAACTCAGAATTTTTGATCGGTGGGGGCGTCTGATCCACCAGGATTCGGGGCTACGGGTTTCGTGGGATGGGAAAAACTACGACCCAGGCGTTTATCCCTATGAAATACGCCAGAACAATTGCGTTGGCCAGAAAGTGTCCACCAAAGGGGTCATCAATCTGATCCGGTAGGGTCGAAAAAGTGCCGTGGTATTGCGTGGCCCCACCATTGAATGAGGTGGTTGTGGTCTCTCCCGTTTAGGCCATTTAGACGTATTTTTGCGGGGTGAAACACGTGCTGAATCTGCGCTATCATTTTGGCGGTCGACTATTGGAGCATTCCGAGCCCGTGTTGCTGATGGGATCGTGCTTCACCCGACATGTGGGCGAGGCTTTGCAGGACCGCATGTTTCGGGTCTGGCACAACCCCACCGGCATCTTGTTTGATCCAACCGCGATTGCGCGCCACATGCATATGCTGCTGGAAGGACAGCCTCCAAGGCCCGATTGCCTTGTTTTCCTGAATGATGTGTGGCATTCCTGGGCATTTCACAGCCGTTTTTCACACCCCAATGCCGATGCTGCGCATGCACTTCAGGCGGCTGCCGTGCGGGAAGGACATTTAGCCCTTCATAGCGCAGGCACGCTGATTCTCACTTTAGGTTCCGCATTTCGGTATGTGCGGTGCGACACGGGCGAACCGGTGTCCAACAACCACCGGGCACCGGCCGGGGAATTTGAGCGGGAGTTGCCTTCTGTCGACGCACTATTCGATGAGCTGCTATCGGCCATGCTTGCGGTTCGGGGGGTCAACCCTGGCCTACAGGTATTGCTCACGGTGAGTCCGGTGCGCCATGCGCGTGATGGGTTAATCGATAACAACCGCAGTAAGGCACGCCTGATCGAACTGGCGCATCGGATGTGCCAGGCCTTGGATGGGGTTCATTACTTTCCCTCTTATGAGTGGGTGATTGATGTGCTGCGCGACCACCGTTGGTATGATGTGGACCTCATTCACCCCAACCACGCGGCCACACGCGAGGTTATCGATCTGTTTGTGTCGCATTGTCTTGGCCGTAAGGCACAAGACCTCGCCGAGCAGGCGCTTCGCTTTACTCAAGCTGACCGGCATAGGCCACGGTTCCCTGAAACGCCCGCGCATCAGCGCTTTTTAGCGCGGCAACAGGTGGATCGTGAGGCCTTCCTTGTGGAACACCCCGAGCTCACCTGGTATCCGCCCTGCGTGGAAACGCAGTCCGTTGAGCTGGAGGATGAATAGGGTTTTGGCAAGTGTTTATTTTAATATATATATATTATTGCAAATAACATATATGAATCGATTTTCTTTTCTGATTCTGGTGGGTTTCCTGTTGGCACTTGCACCCGTTTGTGTTTTGGGTGTGCATGGCGGGCATAAGCTTCCACATACAACGCGTGGAGTGGAAGGTGTGGCCGAACGTCCCTATTTTCAGCAGCGGGTCGACTACCGGGTCGAGGTGGAGCTCGATGAGGTGGGACACCAGTTGCTTGCGCGGATGGAGATGAGCTACGAAAACCGCTCGCCCGATACTCTGTCTTTCCTCTACATTCACCTATGGCCAAATGCGTACCGCAACAACCGAACGGCTTTTGCGCGCCAAGAGGCCGCGTCGGGTTCATGGGATTTTTATTCAGCCCACGACAGCCTCAGGGGAGGGATTGATAGCCTCGATTTTCGGACCGGAGGTGTGGCTTTGAAATGGGCGCTCCTACCAGACACCATCGATGTGGCCCGCGTATGGCTGTTGAAGCCGCTTTTGCCAGGTGAACGGGTGTCGCTCACGACCCCCTTCCGGGTGCAGATTCCGGGTAATTTTTCACGTCTGGGACGCGACCGGGGGCAGTACCAGTTGTGTCAGTGGTACCCCAAGCCGGCAGTATATGACCGCGATGGATGGCACCCCATGCCGTACCTCGATCTGGGCGAGTTTTACTCAGAGTTTGGGGATTTCGACGTACAAATTACCGTACCTGCGCATTTTCGTGTGGCTGGTTCGGGTGAACTCCAAACCGCATTGGAGCAAGTCTGGCTCGACTCCCTATCGGCCGCCTGCTGGGCGCTAGATAGTTTTCCGAAAATGAAAAATACTGTCGATCAGATGGGGGCGGGGAGACGCAAGACCCTGAAATACCGCCTCGAAAACGCCCATGATTTTGCCTGGTTCTGCGGGCCCGATTATTACGTCCGACAAAGCGAAGTGCGCCTGCCCCACAGCGGCCGGATGGTGAAAACGGCTGTTTTCTTCACCCGGAGCAGTAAGTTGTGGAAAGATGCGGCGGCGTATATCGATAGTTCGGTCTATTATTACTCTCTATGGGTGGGCGAATATCCTTGGTCGACATGCACCGCGGTAGACGGAGCTTTGTCGGCCGGCGGAGGCATGGAATATCCCACAATTACCGTGATCGCCGGGGTAAACAGCGCGCGTACGCTTGAACTGGTGATTGCGCATGAGGTGGGCCACAATTGGTTTTACGGAATATTGGCCTCCAATGAGCGCGACCACCCCTTTATGGATGAGGGATTCAATTCCTATTACGAGAGTCGCTATATGAGACAGCGTTTTGCATACGATTCTAATCCGGTGGGACTAGGTTCAGGGAAACTGGTGGAGCGATTGGGCTTGGCCAATGTAGATGGGGATCAATTGACCTGGCTTCTGTCTTGCAGACGAGGACGGGAAGCCGCATTGTGGTCGTCGGCCTCGTCCGACTACGATTCGGAGACGTACGGCACCCTGGTCTACAAAAAGACCGCTCTGGAACTCAATTATCTCGATGCCTATGTGGGTCGCGAGCGATTTGATCAGATGATGCAGGCTTATTATGAGGAATGGAAATTCCGCCACCCCTCACCAGCCGATATGAAGGCATCGTTGCAATCGGCACTCCAAGGGGCCGGGGGTGGACGAGCAACGGAGTGGTGGTTTGCGGATCGCTTGCAGGGCCAAAGACCGGTCGATTATCGTCTCGGGCAGGTTGTAAGGCTGAAAGCTCCGAAGGCGGTTGACAGGCAGAGCAGTTCATCACCCACATTTCGCTACCGTGTGCGTGTGAAGGGCATGGGAAGTCGGACCCCTTTCCTGCTGGCCGCTATTGATGAGCAAGGCCAGGTGATGCGCCAGGAGTGGTATGAGCCCATCAGTGGTCGACAAACCTATGAAATCGGCTTGAATGAACGGGCATCCGAATTTGTGTTGGACCCCAATCTTCGCATGCCCCTGGCCTTCCGCGAGCGATCGAGGGCACAAGCGGGTGCGCTTTTTCCAGCCTTGCCAGGGATCCGGTTTATGCCCGGACTCGATGCAACGCGCAACCGCCTCTGGTTGTTGCCCGTGATGGGCACTAACTTCTCAGACGGGGCTATTATTGGCTTGTCACTGATGACACCACCCGTTTTCCCCCGAAATTTTGAATACACTCTGATGCCGGCATTCGGGGTGAAATCACGCAGTTTGGTGGGACAAGCCTCGGTGCGGCAGATGTTTCGGCCGAACTCGGGCCTCTTTTCCGAATGTCAGTTGCGGGGCAACCTATCCCGCTACACAAATTATCAGTTTAGTTTGAACTATCTTGAAAAGCAATCGAATGTGTTTTGGGAAGGATCGGTACAGTTGAAATTGCGGGAGGAAAACTTGTCGGTCCGCCGCACCCGCCAGCTGACGGCCGGTGTATTGGGTAGCCCGTGGCATACGTACCCTATCCCCACTATGGATTTGTTGCCCAATGCACACACTCCTCGTTTGCTGATGGGGTACCTGAGCTATCTTGCAGAATATCCCGGCCTGGTGCACAGTTTTCGGTGGCAGGCCGACGTGGAGTGGGGTATACTGAACAAATTGTTTCAGGAAAGGGGTAGCGTAAATTCCCGTGTGAGCGCTTCGGTTTTGCACAAATGGTACTACAAAACCAGAGGCAATCGGGCCTATGTGGCGCATCGTTGGTTTGCGGGCCTGGCGAAGGTGCAAGATCCAATCAACCCTGTTGGGTTTTTGGGACACGGCAGTGGTATTACAGGGTGGTTGGATTATGGTTGCCGTGACATCTTCTATGGTCGACAGGTTGTGGATGGAAATGGCGGGTCTATGCCGTTGAACCTGCGACAGGTGTCGACACGCGATGCCGGTTTGCGGTCGGTCATGAACCCCCAATTTATCAGCGCCCTTCAGAATACTCGTAATGCTACCCGTCTACTGGCGACCAATTGGGTAGTTACCATTCCCCGTTTCCCCCTGGAAATCTACGCCGGGGTGGCCCATACTGGTTCATCGGATAGTGTCCTTGTCAACTATTTTGAGGGAAATCCACTTTATGAAAACTACCGCGGGTACATGGGCGAGATCGGCATTTCGTTGTCGGTGTTCAAGGGCCTGCTGCAGATCAACCGTCAGCTTGCCGCAACTTCAGAGCTCAGGCCTGGATTTTTGAGCAATGACCCTAAACCGGAATGGTACGGGTATTTCAGCTGGTCGATCGACCTAAAAAGGCTCAATCCGCACGATCTTGTGCGCAATTTCAGATTGTAATTCAAAAAAACCATATGTCAAAATTAACCTTGAGAAAAGAAATGCGGAACGTTCTCGATGTTTTGAGAATTTCTCCAATCAGCCATGGCGTGCACACCGGAATCGGAGGTTGGAAGCCCGGAGGCGCTTTGCTTGAATCACTTTCTCCGGTGGACGGCGAGCTGATCGGTAGCGTCTACCAGGCCGATCGGAGCGACTATGAAAAAGCGATGAAAATGGCGGTGCAGGCCTTTCAGGAATGGCGTTTGGTGCCGGCCCCGCGTAGGGGAGAGCTCGTGCGCCTGGTCGGACAAAAACTACGGGATTTCAAGGATCCCCTGGGTCGTTTGGTGAGTTACGAGATGGGCAAGAGTTTGCAGGAGGGACTAGGGGAGGTACAGGAGATGATCGACATCTGCGATTTCGCAGTGGGTTTGTCGCGTCAGCTCTACGGCCTCAGCATGCATTCTGAGCGTCCGGGGCACCGCATGTATGAGCAATGGCATCCACTGGGTGTGGTGGGCATCATTTCTGCCTTCAATTTCCCTGTGGCTGTGTGGAGTTGGAACAGCATGTTGGCCTGGGTTTGCGGCGATGCCTGCATTTGGAAGCCATCAGAGAAAACCCCACTCACAGCCATTGCTTGTCAGAATTTGCTGACTGATGTATTTCGTTCCTTCGGCGCACCGGAGGGCTTATCGTGTTTGTTGGTGGGCGACTACAAAGTAGGCGAGTGGATCTCGTCGGACGAACGCATACCGCTGGTTTCGGCCACGGGCAGCACACGCATGGGCAAGTTGGTTGGTGAGGCGGTAGCGCGCCGATTGGGGCGCAGCCTGCTGGAGTTGGGGGGCAACAATGCCATCATCATCAGTGAGCAGGCTGATTTGGATTTAGCTATAGTGGGTTCAGTCTTCGGTGCAGTGGGCACGGCCGGACAGCGTTGTACCACCACCCGTCGTCTCATAATCCACCGCTTGCGCTATGAGGAGATGAAGCAAAGGCTTGTGAAGGCCTATGGGCAATTGCGGATAGGAAATCCGCTCGATGAGGCCAACCACGTGGGACCGCTCATCGACTCGCTGGCTGTGCAGGCCTACAAAAAGGCGTTGGAGGCGGTGCGTCAGGAGGGAGGGTCATTTCTCGTGGAAGGAGGTGTCTTTTCTGATGGGGAATTCGAATCGGGTTGCTATGTAAAACCTTGTATTGCCGAGGTGAAGCCCCATTTCTCCATAGTGCAGCATGAGACTTTTGCGCCCATTCTCTACATCATGCCCTACGATACGCTGGAGGAGGCCATTGCCATCCAAAACAGCGTTCCGCAGGGCTTATCGTCGGCCTTGTTCACCCTCAATATGCGCGAGGCGGAGCAGTTCCTATCGACCGCGGGCAGCGATTGTGGTATAGCCAACGTCAACATTGGCACATCGGGTGCCGAAATTGGGGGGGCCTTTGGGGGCGAAAAAGAGACAGGCGGTGGCCGGGAATCGGGTTCCGACAGCTGGAAGGCCTATATGCGGAGGCAAACCAATACCATCAACTATTCCACCCGCCTTCCGCTTGCGCAGGGTATCCGATTTGATGTATAAATAATATAACAATTATACGAACCTGAGTGATGTTTAGTGTACCATATCTACCCATTAAAATCCCTTTTATGCGCCTTCATCCCTCTATAATCTTTCCTTTTGTGTTGCTGATGACCGGTTCTTGTCAAAATATGATGAATACATCCACCCAATACCCCGATTTGGTGCCGCCCAAGGCCGATGAGAAGCCATACGAGTTGGTTTCGGCGCATGGTCACAAGCGTTCCGACCCTTATTTCTGGTTGCGGGAGCGGGAGAATCCGGAGGTCATCGCCTATTTGGAGGCTGAGAATGCCTACTACGACAGCATGATGGCGCATACGCGTCCGCTTCAAGAGAAGTTGTTTCAGGAAATGAAAGGCCGGATTGTGGAGGACGACCAAAGTGTACCCGTGCGAAGAGGTGATTATTTCTACTACGTGCGTTACGTTAAGGGCGGTGAATACCCCATATATGTGCGCCGCAGGGGAAGCATGGAGGGAGCGGAGGAGGTTCTGGTTGATGGAAACGAACTGGGGAAGGGACAAGCATACCTGAGTTTCTTTCTATCGGTGAGCGACGACCATCGTTTTGCGGCGGTGGTGGTGGATACGGTTGGCCGTAACTTCTATGAAATCCGGGTCAGGGATTTGTCGACCAGCACTTGGTTGCCCGATCGTATTCCGAATACCCGCGGGGCTGTAGAATGGTCGACCGATGCTACGGCCTTTTATTACACACTGCCCGAGCCGGTTTCTCTGCGCACGCACAAAGTGATGCGCCATACCCTGGGGTTGACTGTTTCGACCGATGTATTGGTCTACGAGGAGAAGGAATCGACCCTCAACTGTTCGGTGGGTCGGAGTAAATCGCGTCAATACATCCTGATCACATCCGACCGGACCGATGCATCCCTTGTTCACGTTTTGGATGCTGGCAGGGCCGGATTTGGTTCGAAACCCCGCCAAATCGCCCCTCTTCGCGATGGGGTCGACTATCGGGTCGACCATGCAGGAGGCGATCACTGGTTGATCTACACGAACCAAGACGCGGTCAATTTCCGTTTGGTGAAGGCTCCACTGAACCACACCCAACCAGATCAATGGGTGGATGTGGTGGCCCACCGCGAAGATGTTTTGCTGGAGGACGTAGATTATTTCCGCGACTTCATGGTGCTGCAGGAGAAGCGGGAAGGCTTGAGCCACATCCGCATTCTTCCATCCACGGGCTCAGCGGCCTATGAGTTACCCTTCGATGAGCCGGCCTACACTGCCGCTCTCAGCTACAACCCCGAGTTTGAGACCGATGTGGTGCGTTACACCTACACCTCGCTCACGACACCCGGAACCGTGTACGACTACGATATGAAATCACGCCGCCGTACCCTTATGAAACAGCAGAAGGTGCCTGGCGGTTTTGAGCCTTCGCGCTACAAAAGCGAGCGGGTCATGGTGCCCTCGCGCGATGGCCGACGGATTCCGGTTTCGATTGTGTATCGGGTGAACCGGTTTAAAAAGGGGGGTGGACAACCGGGCTGGCTCTATGCGTATGGCTCATACGGCAGCTCGATGGATGCCCGCTTTTCGTCGAATCGACTCAGTTTACTCGATCGGGGGTTTGTTTTCGCGATTGCACACGTACGTGGTGGGATGGAAATGGGGGGTTCCTGGTATGAAGAGGGCAAGATGTTGAACAAGAAAAACACATTCAACGATTTCATTGATTGCTCGCGCTGGTTGCAGGAGCAGGGCTATGTTGCGGCCGATCAGTTGTTCGCCCAGGGGGGCAGTGCAGGGGGTTTGCTGATGGGTGCGGTGTCGAACATGGCACCTGAACTGTATCGGGGTATTATTGCGGATGTGCCATTTGTGGATGTAGTGAGCACGATGATGGATGAAAGCATACCGCTCACGACCTTTGAGTGGCAGGAGTGGGGCAATCCCAACATTCGTGAGCAGTACGATTATATGTTGTCTTATTCGCCCTACGATCAAGTGAAACGCAAGAACTATCCCCATATGCTGATCACCACCGGCCTGCACGATTCTCAGGTGCAGTATTGGGAGCCCGCCAAATGGGTAGCGCGCCTCAGGGCGATGAAGACCGACAGTAATCTATTGTTTTTGCATACAAACATGGATGCTGGTCACGGCGGCGCCAGTGGTCGATTTGAAGCGTTGAAGGAGGTGGCACGCGAATACAGCTTTGCCCTTGACCTGCTGGGTATTAGGAAGTAAGGTTTCGAATACGGCAAGTAACCCAGACAGGCCAAAGTCTTGCCCAGAGAAATGGTGGGAGTAGGTGCGCAACTCTGTTGCTTTTCGAGATAATAAGGTATTTTTCAGCCATGTTTCGTTTACGAAGAGTCAAATCCGCCATTTTTTTAGCATCTGTATTGTTTGCTTTCGATACTAATGCACAAACAGACACGACTTTCTGGTTTGTGGCGCCTGAGGTGGCTCAGGCGCACAGTGATCGCCCCATTGCGTTTCGGTTGACTTCAGGGGCTACTGCTTGCAGTGTACGGGTGTATACCCCGGCTGACCCGAGCATCTACGACAATACAGTGCTTGTTCCCCCACAAACGGTGGTTTCACTCGATTTGACACCCCAGATCAACCTGATCGAGAACGATCCGCCCAATCAAGTGCTGAACCGGGGGTTTCGGATCCAGTCGACCGCCGAAATTACGGCCTACTATGAGGTCATTTCCGCAGGCAACAACACCGATATTTTTGCTCTGAAGGGGGAAACGGCCCTAGGGTCACATTTTCTGATACCAGGGCAACGTACTATGTCGAATGTTTATGGCCACGAACGGGTCGATGTTGTGGCCACCCAGAACAACACTACGATTTATTTCACCCCAACAGTCGATTTGTTTCAAACGGGAGGTGGGGTCATCGCGTCTGGGACCTTGGTGTCGGTGACTTTAAACGCCGGGCAGACCTACTGCTTCCGTGCCGCGAGTCAGGCCGCCAACATATCCCTCGCGGGCAGTACAATCACATCGGACAGGCCGGTGGCCGTTACCTACATCGACGATTCAGTGTTAGGAACCGCCCTAGGCGGGGGTGGTTGCCATGATTTGCTGGGCGATCAGCTGATTCCGGTTTCTATTTTAGGAAATGAATTTATCGTAATTAAAGGGTATCTGGCCAATTCAGACCTCGTGACGGTAACGGCCCTCATGGGTAATACACAGATTAGCATTAATGGAGTTGCACAGGCGCCACTTGCGGCGGGACAAACTCTTGAGCGTACGTTCACAGAAAATGTATTGTACATCACCAGCAGTCAGCCGATCAATGTGATGCACGTGTCGGGCTACGGATGTGAAACGGGCATGGCCATCCTGCCTCCCATTCAGTGCACAGGTTCGCAAAGCGTGGGATTCCAGCGCACCACATCCGAGAGTTTTGCTATTAACCTCATCACCAAGACCCAATATATCGGAGGATTCATGCTGAACGGCATCATACCGGTTCCTGCCTCCCTGTTTCAGCCGGTGCCGGGCACGAGTGGGCAATGGCAATATGCGCGGGCGGAGTATACGGGGACGGGTACGATTGGCACCAACAATGCCTATGTGTTGTCCAATTCCCTTGGCAAATTCCATATGGGATTGATCAACGGAGGTGCAGCATCGGGTTGCCGATATGGGTATTTCTCCGACTATGCACGTTTCGAATTGCAGGGAAGCACCAACTTCACTCCTTTGAGCCCGGGTTGCCCTGGCGACCTTTTGCGCTTATTTGCCGACTCCCTCACAGGGGCTACATATACCTGGCGCCGACCCAATGGCCAGTTTTTTTCAAGCCTTAGAAACCCAACGGTGGCTGGATTTTCTTCGATTGATACGGGCTTATGGTCGGTGGTGGCAATTGTGGATGGATGCTCCTCATCCGTTCGGCAGGTGACAGTGGCCATGGGAGTTTCCGATACGGATACGCTCCAGCAATCGACCTGCGACAGCATCCGGTGGAATGGCGCTACCTATCGACAGTCGGGCTATTATCCCTATACAACTACCAATCGCTTTGGTTGCGACAGTACGGTGGTCCTGGAGTTGCTCATTCGCCGCAGTACGGTAGCCGTGGTTCGCGATACGGCCTGCGACCGATATGTGTGGCCGTTCAATGGGCGAACGTATGTAACGGGGGGAGTGTACCGCGACACCATAGCCAATGTTCAGGGATGCGACAGCGTGGTGACGCTCCTCCTTTCACTTTACCCCAGCAGCCTACAAACCGATACGGCCCGGGGGTGCGACCAATACCAATGGCGTGGGAGAACCCTCACCAATTCGGGCACCTACTTTGATTCACTCGTGAGCCGCAGGGGATGTGATAGTATTCTTGCGATTCAGCTACTTATGGACGATACCCCCCTTCCTCCTCAGCCGTTCGACACAACTGTGTGTATGCGACTGAATTTGCCGGTCACCTATTCCGGCCCCTATTATGGAGAGTTGCGTTGGTATGCCGACTCCCTCCTCACACGTTTCAAGGGTATTGGACCAGTGTGTTTGCTCAACGACTTAGTCGATTCAATCGAGATATACGCCGTTTTCCGTAGTCCCGGCGGCTGCTTGTCGCCCATCACCCGCTTTCGGGTCTACAACGAAGACAGTCGCTTCGTACAAAACCTACCCACCGCGTTCACTCCCAACAATGACGGCTTAAACGATGTGTGGGAGGTGCAGTGGGATGAGGTGATGGATTTAGAGGTTTTTGATCGGTGGGGCCGCCTCGTATTGCGCGACACTGGTACGACCGTGCGTTGGAATGGTGGCGACCTCCCGGCTGGGGCGTACCCCTATATACTTCGTTATTCGTCGTGTTCAGGCGGAAAAAAACAGGAAAAGGGACTCGTTCATGTGGTGCGTTGATTTGGTTAATCCTCATGCGGCCATCTGTTGGCTGTCACTTTTGATGCTGCCAAACTACGCCTGTGCACAAAACTATTTTTTAACGGCCCAAACATTCGCGCCCTTACCTGCCACAGGCACACAATTGGCCAACGCTGCCTATATTCCTGATTCAGACGATGGCGTTACGGCCGCATTGCCAATAGGTTTTACATTCAACTTTTATGGGGTCAACTACACTCAGGTGTATATAGGCACCAATGGATGGATTTCCTTTTCATCCGGACAACCAACCACTTATACCTCAGCCCCCCTTCCGTCAACGGCCGCTTCTGTTCCCAAAAACTGCATCATGGCTCCGTGGCAGGACTGGACGCTCACATCTACGGGCAATATCCGTTACCAAACTCAGGGAACGGCACCGAACCGCAGGTTTGTGGTGAGCTACAACCAGATTCCTCTTTATTTATGTATGTCAACACGGGGCACTTTTCAGATTGTTTTACATGAATGCACGGGGTTCATCGATGTATTTATCAGCAGTAAGCCTGCTTGTACGGCTTGGTTGGGCGGTACCGCCGTATTAGGGGTGCACAATGCCACGGGAACTTCCGCCCAGGTCGCGGCCAACCGCAATTCCACCCAATGGGTTGTGCCCGCGTCCAATCCTGAAGGCTGGCGGTTTTCACCCAACCCCGCCATTCAGGTGCCCACCAATTTTCAGGCAACGAGTAATGCTAGTCCACCTTCTGCCCTGTGCCCGGGCGATACTGCCCGCTTTATGGCCGACCCACTCGCTGGAGCCACTTATTCGTGGGTTCGTCCCAATGGACTATTCTTTTCTTCATTGCGAAACCCGGTGTTGGCAGGGGTTTCAGCGGCTGATACGGGTAATTGGACGCTGTATGTCGTTCTGGGGGGATGTACACTGGCAACGCGCAGTATTATAGTTGCTTTAGCAGCGCCCACAACTTCTACTCAAAGCCTATCAGCCTGTGATCGGTATACCTGGAACGGACAAACCTATACCCAATCGGGAACCTACACGTATACCACCACCAACAGCCGGGGCTGCGATAGTGTGGCAAGTCTGCAATTGACCATCAACCCAAGCGATTCGGTTCTGCTTAGCCGCACCCTTTGCGCACCAGATAGCTTTCTGATGGGTGGACAATGGTACCGCCAATCGGGCGCGTATTTTTCGACGCTCATCAATCGACTTGGCTGCGATAGCGTGGTGCAATTGAATTTGACCGTTTACCAGCCCAGCACTGTTTCGATCTCCCGCACCATTTGCTTTCCTGGCACATTCATTTTCAACAATCAGGCACTGGGTATAGCGGGCGTATACACCGCCATATTTCAGAACCGCTGGGGGTGCGACAGCGTGGTGACGCTCACGCTGATGGTGAATCAACCAACGCAATTCGTGCTGAATGTAGTGATCTGTGCCCCCGACACATTTGTCTTCCTAGGTCAGGCACTCACGAATGGGGGCACCTATTATGCAACGCTCTCCAACGCCCTCGGATGCGATAGTTTCATCACACTCAACCTCACCGTTAACCCTTTTAGCCAAACCCAACAAACCCGAACCGTGTGCGACAGCCTGCTGTGGAACGGGAGAATCCTGCGCAGCACGGGCAACTATAGGTTTGTTGGGGTGAACTACCTGGGTTGTGACAGCATCGTGGACCTTCAGCTTACGGTTCACTACTCGAACCGCATCAACCTAAATGTTACGGCATGCGATAGCTTTCGGTGGAACGGACAACTGTTCACCCAATCGGGGGTTTATTCCGCTCTGTTTGCCAACAGGTTCGGTTGCGACAGCAGTGTTACGCTAAACTTGAACCTCGGCCAGACAGTGGTGAGGAACTTTACAAGATTTGGATGCGATCGTTTCATTTGGCAAGGCATTCCGAGAACCCAAACGGGCATTTATCGCGACACCACCGTGAAGGCCGATGGCTGCGACAGCATCAACGTTCTATTGCTCACCATCGATACGACCCCGGTCGCACCCGCTTTGGTCGATACAGAAGTGTGCGTGCGAATGGGACTACCCCTTCAATATGGACGTGACATAACGGGTCGCTTGCTGTGGTATACCGATCCAAATTTAACAAGACAAGTGGGCGAAGGCGATCTGTGTTTGCTTCCTGAAATAGGCGAGAGACTGCTGTTTTATTTGGTTTTCGTTTCGGCGGGTGGCTGCGTCTCTCCTTCTTCCGTATATAGTGTGACCAATGTTTTGCACCCTGCTCCGGAGGCAACGGCCAATTTTTTCTCACCCAATGCCGATTCCTACAACGATGTGTGGAAAATCGAGTGGAGCCACCCCATGGAGCTTAAGATTTTCGATCGTTGGGGCAGGCTGATTCATTCAGATAATGGAACGACCGTTTTCTGGGACGGTGACAACAAACCGGAGGGATCTTACTATTACATACTGTCCTATGCCGGCTGCAATGGTCCCGATAAAATCAGGCAGGGTGTGATTTTCTTGAGGAGGTGATGTTATGCCTGAACCAATTTCAGGTCATCGCCTCCTCAATGAGCAGCTGCGAACGCTTGTAGCGGGGGTCACCCGTGGCTGATTGTAAGCACTGAAGCATACGCGATACTTCATGGAGGCCCCACCGCTCGGCCCATTCGAACGGTCCACCAGGATAGTTAGTACCCAATTTCATCGCCAAGTCGATGTCGCTGCGACCAGCGGTACCCTCTTGCAGGGATAGATAGGCCTCATTGATGATCATGCACATTACGCGTGGGGTGACGAGGCCCACACGATCAGCCACCCGTTCGTACTCAAAGCCAACGGTCTTTGACAGGTGCTCAAGGGTTTCGTGTGCAGCATCGTGGCACGTGCTCATTTCCCACAAGGGACCATCAAGGCAACCAGGCCAGGCATTCACTCCTGCCACACGGTGGAGTAGGTGTACCAAATTAAAGGAATGCGCTGTTTCCCGAAGCGAAAGGGTATTGGCATGCAGGATGAAAAAGGCTTCTGGATGAGTTTTTTCCAGGTATACACGGAGTATTTCCGGATGCATGTCGAACTCGAGGTCGATGAGCAGGTCGCAAGTCGACAAAACCGCCTGATCAGGGGTTTCGGTGAATGCTATACTAAGTGATTCGTGGCTCGATGGTTCAGTCAGAGCAGAGAGAAGGTTGCCTCGACGATCGGCAGGGCCAGTGACCAGAATGTGCATGGCGGGTGCTATATTTCCGCAAAAGTACACAATTAGAAACCATAGAGCTATGAAATACATCCAAACCCCCGCCGCCCCGGCCCCGATTGGTCCCTACAGCCAGGCTGTCGAAAACAATGGAATGCTGTTTGTATCCGGACAAATAGCATTGAATCCGGCTACCGGAATGATGATCCAGGATAGTATTGAAGAGGAAGCGGAACAGGTGATGAAAAATCTTGAGGCCATCTTGTGGGCAGCCGGGACCTCCTTTCATTCCGTCCTGAAAACCACCATTCTATTATCCGATATGGCTCATTTTACGATGGTGAATGCCATTTACGGCCGGTATTTCGAGGCCGATAAGGTGCCAGCCCGGGAGACCTTCGCTGCCGCGGGACTCCCCCGGCAGGCCAACATCGAAATCTCAATGGTGGTGGCCGTATATCGCTGAACCGTGTTTTCGAAATCGCGTTGAGGGCATCTTAAACCGGGGAGTCTCTTTTTCGAAATCCAGATGGTGGTGGCCGTATATCGCTGAACCGTGTTTTCGAAATCGAGGTGGAGGGCATCTTAAACCGCTGAGCCTCGTTTCAATTCAGTGCGAAGAATTGTTACAAGTCAATAAAGTGGGCAAATCTAAGTTCAATGCATTGAGCCTCGTTTCAGGAATATAGAGCTCACTACAAGAGCCATACGGAAAAAAAACCGTCGGATTGTACTACTTCAATATGCTCCTGTAGGGTGGTGGCGAGCGACAAGCCTACATAGTCGGGGTGGATGGGATGGGTTTTATGGGCACGATCCACCAAAACGGCCACTTGGAGACGAAGGAGTGAGGTGCCCAGAAAGGGGCGCAAGGCATGGAGCAGGGTTCTTCCCGTATGGGCCACATCATCTACCACCACCACTACACCATTGGTCCAGGGCACTACATCCACCCCAATGTTGACCGGGCTTTGGTCTGGGTGTAGCTTATCCAGTGTGATGTGTGTGACCTCCACCACCAATTCAGGATTTAACGACTTCAATTCACGCGCCAACTGGTCGGCAACCCCATCACCACCACTACGCACCCCTGCAAGTAGAATACGTCTCTCCTCATAATTTCGTTCCAGGATCTGGCAGGCCATGCGCCGTAGCGTCTGTCGACAACGATCGGGCGATAAAATACACGTACCGCCGGGAAACGGGGCTTTGTGTGATTCAGAAGTTGAGTTGGCGGTATTCATATGCAGAAAATTTAGGAACGACCCGAAAGGTCACGGTAGCGGTTACGCCGAACGGCCGATTCGCCTTTGCGGCGACGAAGATTCTCCTCGTATTCTGTATAATTTCCTTCAAAATAATAGAACTCGCCCTGACCCTCGTAGGCCAGCATGTGTGTGCACACCCGGTCGAGAAACCAGCGGTCGTGGGAAATGATGACGGCGCAGCCCGCGAAGTTTTCGATCGCTTCTTCCAGCGCACGCAGGGTATTAACGTCGATGTCGTTCGTGGGCTCGTCCAGCAGCAGCACATTCGCACCCTGACGTAAGGTCATGGCAAGGTGAACCCGGTTGCGTTCGCCACCACTCAACTCCCCGATTTTTTTACTCTGGTCGTTGCCACTGAAATTAAATTTCGATAGGTAGGCCCTGGAATTCACCTGTCGGCCGACCAGCATCATGGTCTCAGTTCCACCAGTGACCACCTCGAAAACTGACTTTTCGGGCAGTAATCCCTCATGTGACTGGTCGACATACCCAATTTGCACAGTTTCCCCAACGGTAAACGAGCCCTGATCGGGGCGCTCCAGTCCCATAATCATCCGAAAGAGGGTGGTTTTACCGACCCCGTTTGGACCAATAATTCCTACCACGCCGGCTGGTGGAAGTGAGAAGTTGAGGTTTTGAATCAGCTGTCTGTCGCCATAACTTTTAAATACGCCTGTTGCATCGATCACATTTTGCCCTAAACGTGGACCAGGAGGGATAAATAGCTCCAGTTTCTGTTCTTTTTCGGCCACATCCTCGTTCAAGAGGTTGTTGTAGGCATTGAGGCGGGCCCTCGACTTTGCATGGCGGGCTTTGGGTGCCATGCGCACCCACTCTAATTCCCGTTGCAGGGTTTTTTGTCTTTTGCTTTCACCTTTCTCCTCCCGGGCAAGGCGCCTCGACTTCTGTTCCAACCAACCGCTGTAATTACCCTCAAACGGGATGCCCTCCCCACGGTCGAGTTCGAGGATCCACCCGGCTACTTTATCGAGGAAATAGCGGTCGTGTGTTACGGCGATGACCGTGCCTTTGTAGCGCTGCAGATGTTGCTCGAGCCAATCGATGCTTTCCGCGTCGAGGTGGTTGGTAGGTTCGTCGAGTAGAAGTACATCCGGTTCTTGAAGCAGAAGTCGACAAAGCGCTACTCGGCGGCGCTCACCGCCGGAAAGCACGGAAATAAGGGTGTCCGCTGGTGGACACATAAGTGCTTCCATAGCAAGCGATAGGCGGTGGTCGATCGTCCATGCATCGGCCGCATCGAGTTGCTCCTGCACCTCGGCCTGGCGCGACAACAACTTATCGAAGTCGGCATCGGGTTCCCCAAAGGCATTGCTGATTTGCTCGAACTCATTGAGCAGGTCTATGATGGGCTGAACACCCTCTTGTACCACCTGGAGGACGGTTTTATTAGGGTCGAGTTGGGGCTCCTGCGAGAGATATCCGGCAATATAGCCTGGGGAAAAAACAACTTCACCTTGATAGGAATTGTCAATACCGGCAATGATGCGCAGCAAGGTCGATTTACCCGCACCGTTGAGCCCAAGCACCCCAATCTTGGCTCCATAAAAGAAGGATAAATAGATATTTTTGAGGATGGTTTTCCCGGTCGGAATCGTTTTGCTGACTCCGGCCATGGAAAAAATGATTTTGTGGTCGGCCATGGTTTAGAATGAAGAATGCAAATATCGTGATTAATGGCGAACAGAAAGGAAAGGGTGAGGTGGCAAATGCCGGACAGAGGGGCGAAAAAAGTTGACCGAAGGTTTACAATTGTGGTACGGGGGGTGACAAATGCCGGACAAAGGGGATGTGGTAAACGTTGGATTTGGGGTTGATAAACGTCGGACTTGGGGGTAATCAACTTCAGACTTTTGGGCTATGACATACTCATACAACCTATCGGGTCATATGCATCAACTAACTCGCTAACATGATCAGGTTATTGAGAATCGACGAGTAAAGCAGCCGCCTTGTCGGCAATTCGCGAAGATGCCCCTCTGTTCAACTCAAACCAGTTGGATAGTCCACCGCGAATCCTGAATTGCTCCGCTTCCTGAACCACCGAATTCCATGAATCGCTAAACGATTGGGGATCCTGCGCACAAAAGGCCCATTTATGCTCCAATAAGACATGCGCCTCAGCAAATCGATGGTAATTAGGCCCAAATCCGACGGGTATGCCGTAGACCGCGGGCTCTAATATATTGTGGATGCCTACCCCCAACCCTCCCCCGACCCATGCGCAGTTGGCGTAGCGGTACACGCGCGACAAAATGCCCATTTGATCGATCCATAAAATCCGCGCGTCGGCAGCCAACATGGGGTCTGCGGTCGACCAGCGAAGCATTGCACCTGTAGCTCCGGGGTACAAACTGATTAACTTGTCGATCCGTTCCGTGTCGGGGTGATGGGGCACCAAAATCAACTTCACGGGAGGCTCCTGTCGACCTTCCATCGGCTCTTTCAAGCCTGCCATCAAGAGTTCTTCATCCTTGAGCCAGGTACTTCCGGCCACCACAACATGGGCGCCTCGGCTGAAGGCTTCGAGTATGTGGTCGGAAAACGACTCATCACGGATTTTCAATACCCGATCGATGCGCGTATCGCCATTGATTGTGACCCGGTCAATGCCCAATTCATTAAGCAAAGCAGCCGATTCCGAGTTGAGTACGAAAAAATGTGTAACCGCCTCAAGCATTTCACCCCAAAATCGGGCTGTAGGTCGGCGAAAAAAGGGTTGTACTCGGCGAAACGGAGCGGAAACCACCCACAATGGAATACCTCTACTTCGATGCGCCCGGAAATAGTGGTACCAATATTCATATTTAACAAACAAGCTGAGGTCGGGGCGCACCATGTCCATCCAGCGACCGACATTCGAGGGGTTGTCCTCCGGCAGATAAACAATGCAGTCGGCACCCTTGTAGTGGCGGTGTAGGTTGTAGCCGGAGGGTGAAAAGAAACTCACCAGTATACAAAGGCCGGGCAGGCGCTCCCTCAACGCGTCCAGGATCGGGCGGCCCTGCTCGAATTCACCTGCAGAGGCAGCATGAAGCCACAGCACTCGTCGACCGTCCCGCTTTCGCTGCCAATCCGACAACTCCGTCCACACTCGCTGGCGTCCATCCACCCACATACGGGCTTGTGGATTTCCAAACAGGGCGGAGAGCCGAACCGCTGCACCATAGACTCGTATACCTAAATCATAAAGACACTGCATCGAGGGTCAAAAAAAGTTGACCTCCTTTTCGGCCCTACGGTATAGGGGCAAAATCCAGCCAGCGCGAACCCCCCAAAGCGCATCGCGGCGTAGTCGATGGTCGGGCAGACCCGTGTCGTAGTTGACCGTACGCCTATTTCGGGTTTGAGCCAGGTTCCCTTCCAACCTGATAAAATAGTTGATTCGTCGGTTGGGGGCATAATGGAGATAGCCCAGGGCGGGACTCAAACAAAGACCATTGCTGAGCCGATCGTAGCCCCGCTTGTAGTCGGCCGACAACTGCGGGCTGTTCAGAACGGGGGTCTCAATTCTAATCTTGTGTTGCATGATCCCCACGCCAAGTTCAATGCTGAGTCCACGGTTGGGCCGGGATGGGTCGAACAGGATCAGCCTGCCGATTCGGGCCGACATCAGCCAACCAAACAGCCTCAGACGGTAGTCTTCGAACACCCCATCGCGGGTGATGACGTCGCCCGACTCGGTGGATATATTCGAGAATATGTCCTGCTCCCGAACACTATTGCTGAACAAATGGGTGATGCTGCCGCCCATAAGCCACTTGCCTTGGGCAATCCGACAAAAATCCAGGCCTACTTGTCCGGCTGCTCCAAAGCGTTGCGCCAAATCACCCGCCGTCATCAGGATTCCCATATGGGTCTGAACCGAACTGATGGAAAGGGGTGTGGTCGCGATGACAGGCTTACGCAGGTTTGGAATGCGCGGTGTTATGGGCATCGGAATAGGTTGCTGTGGGGGTACGGGTTTGGGTTTAACCTGGGAACCCGCTGCTGTTTGTGGTGTGGATGAAGTTTTGACGGCATCAATTTGTGAGGGTGTCGTCGACGGTGGGGGTTGCGTCTGAGGGGACGATGTCGGCCGCGGTGACGGCTGTGGTGGTGAAACCTGGGCCATACAGGGCATGACCACTAAGAAAAATGCCACCACCATTCGCGTTAGGCCTAAGTCAATACCAAGGTAAAATAAGGCTGATGGCGCAAAACTGAGAGGCATGGGTCGATGAATTTCAGGCATTTTCTGCGGATGGAGCCCTCATTTTGGTGGCCAAAGGCAGCATAATACGCATGCATGTGCCTTTGCCCGGTTCGGACTTGTGCACAAATATGCGGCCTTTGTGGTATTTCTCTACAATCCGACGCGACAAGGCCAATCCCAATCCCCAGCCGCGCTTGCGGGTGGTGATTCCGGGTTGAAAAACCGACATATGCTGGGTAGAGGGAATGCCTTTGCCGGTATCGATCACGTCGCACACCGCTTGCCGGCCCTGCTTTCCCAGCACCACACATAAGGTGCCTTGTCCACCCATAGCATCTACCGAGTTTTTGGTAAGGTTTTCCACGACCCATTCGAACAGGGCCTGATTCAGCATAACAGGAAGCGCGTTTGAACCCTCGGATAGTTCGATGCGTGCGTTGCCACCGACGCGACCATCGAGGTAGGCCACTGCACGTCGCACGGAGTCGCGCAAATCCATCCGCTCCAGGTTTGGGGTCGATCCGATGCGCGAAAACCGCTCCGTAATGGTCTGCAGCCGTTCCAGGTCGCGCCCCACTTCTGTATTAATTTGACTTTGGAAGGGGTCGCCCGATTCTTCTGCTTGTCCCTTCAACACCTCATGCCATGCCAGCAGGCTGCTGATGGGCGTACCCAGCTGGTGGGCAGTTTCCTTGGCCATGCCCACCCACAGAAATTCCTGTTCGTAGCGTCGGTTGAGGCTGAAGGCGAGGTAGCTCACGAGCAGAAACACAACAATCAACCCGAGCTGGAGGTAGGGATAAAGGCGAAGTTGACTCAACAAACGGGAGTCTTTGTAGAAGACAAATTGGCGGATGCCCTCAGCGGGCTCAATCGCGATGGGCTCATGCTGGCCCCTCATCAGATGCAGCTCGCGCTCGAGATAGCCCGGGTGTCGCAATTGCGAGGAGTCGATGTTGAGCGCCGATAAAATCCGAAACTGTTCATCGGTGAGGATCACCGGGATCTGGGTGTTGTCGCGGATGATATCAAGCAGAAAATCCACATTTTGGCCTTCCGGCGCCCCGCCCGACCCCAATTCTTTGGTAGCGCGCGACCACATCTGGATTTTTTTCTCTTCCTCCATCCGGAGCTGGCGTACCACCCGCTCCGTGTAAATCAATGAAAACACCCCCAAAAGCAAGGCGCACACCAGCAACACGATTTTCCAGTTGTTTTTTCGGTAATAGGCAGATATCATAGAGACGGGCGTTCAAATATACGCCCAAACAACGGAATCGACGGGTGCCTATTGCTGTGCCAGCGCACGCAGGGTTTTCAGCATGGAGTCGGGGGTCACAGAAATGCTGTCGATACCCTCCTCCACTAGAAACTCAGCGAAATCGGGAAAATCCGATGGACCTTGCCCACAGATTCCGACTTTGGTTCCGTGTTCATGGGCGGTGCGTATGAGGTGTGCGATGGCCCGCTTCACCGCGGGGTTGCGCTCGTCGTAGAGGTGGGCCACAAGAGCCGAATCGCGGTCGAGGCCCAACATGAGCTGGGTGAGGTCGTTGGAACCAATCGAAAAGCCGTCGATATGGGGTGCAAATTGATCGGCCAACAGGATGTTCGAAGGTAATTCGGCCATCAAGTAGATCTCCAGTCCGTTCTCTCCTCTTTTGAGGCCAAAATCTTCCATGGTCTCATACACCATAAGCAATTCTTCCACTGTCCGGCAGAAGGGAATCATCACCACCACATTCGTCAGCCCCATTTTTTCCCGTACCCGTTTAATGGCCTTGATTTCCATGCCGAATGCCTCGCGGTAGCCAGGGGCGTAGTAGCGCGACGCCCCGCGCCATCCAATCATAGGGTTTTCTTCGTCGGGTTCGAAGTGGCTCCCACCGAGGAGGTTTTTGTATTCGTTGGTTTTGAAGTCCGACAGGCGCACGATGACCTTATGCGGGTGAAAGGCGCAGGCGATCCGGGCAATTCCGTAGCTGAGTTTCTTCACGAAAAAGGTTTCCTCATCGGGAAATCCCCTGATGATGCGTTCAATTTCGGCGGTGAGTAGCGGATCGTTGAGGCGGCGGTGTTCTAGCAGTGCCTGAGGGTGCACCTTGATGTAGTTGTTGATGATAAACTCCTCCCGGGCGAGTCCCACCCCTGAGTGGGGCAATGCTGCGAATTTAAAGGCGATGTCGGGTGAGGCCACGTTGAGCATGACGGGGGTCGACACCACAGGCACCTGATCGAGGCGGGTCTCTAGTATTTCGAAGGGTATGTGTCCCGAATAGACCTGGCCTGTGTCGCCCTCGCAACAAGCGATGGTAACCGCTTGTCCGTCGCGCAGCAATTCGGTGGCGTTGCCACAGCCTACGATCGCGGGTAATCCCATCTCGCGGGCCACGATGGCGGCGTGACAAGTGCGGCCGCCTTTGTTGGTAACGATGGCTGACGCTTTTTTCATAATGGGTTCCCAGTCGGGGTCGGTCATCTCAGTTACGAGCACGCTTCCGGTCACAAATCCGGAGGCATCGGTGGTGCCATCTCGCCCGTCGAGGCTGTAGAGCACTGAAACTTGTCCGTATGCAGCCCCGTCGCCCACGGCGATGCCACTCGCCAGGGGCTTTTGGGTGTGCTCATGCAGGCGGTATTCGGTTAAAGTCTGCGTGTTTTTACGGGAGTGAATGGTTTCGGGACGGGCCTGAACGATGTAGAGCTGTCCGTTGAGTCCGTCGATGGCCCATTCCACATCCATGGGGCACCAGGCACCTTTGCGTTCGGTATAGTGGTCCTCTATCCGGCACACCCATCGGCCAATTTCCAGGGCCTGGTCGTCGCTGATGCTGAATCGGTTGCGTTGTTCGGGGTATAAGTTGACGAGTTTCGTGGCTTTGCCACCATCTTCGCCGTACACCATTTTCTGGTCTTTTTGTCCGATTTTCTTCTCCACGATTGAGTGGTGACCTTGCATCAGCGATGGCTTGAAGAGGATGAATTCATCGGGCGACACTGCGCCCTGCACCACCAGTTCACCGAGTCCGTATGATGCGTTGATGACCACCACATGGGGGAAACCGCTTTCGGTATCGAGTGAGAAGGCAACTCCGGAAGCGGCCAAATCGGAGCGCACCATTTTCTGGACACACACCGAAAGTGCCACATCGAAATGATTGAAGCCAAACTGCTGCCGATACACGATGGCACGGTCGGTGAACAGTGAGGCGAAACAGTTGCGCACGGCGTCGAGCACGCCCTCAGATCCCCGAACATTGAGGTAGGTCTCCTGTTGACCGGCGAAAGAGGCGTGGGGTAGGTCTTCGGCCGTGGCAGAGGAGCGCACCGCTACATCGGTCATCTCCTGTTCGTAGCGGGCCGACAACTCAAGATAGTGCTTGCGAATCGCAGCGCTGATTGCTTCAGGGAATGTGCCGTTGCGGATCAACTGACGCACCTGAGTGCCCTTTTTGCGGAGTTCCACCATATTTTCGGTGTCCATACCCCGCACGATTTCCTGAATCCGCGCACGGAAATGATTCTGGTCGATGTACTCCTCATACGCCTGTACGGTGATAGCAAACCCGTCGGGCACCCGAATGCCGAGGTGGGTCAGGTTTTGGATCATTTCCCCCAAAGAGGCATTTTTGCCGCCCACACGGGTCAAATCGGCCAGGGCGATGTCGCGGAGCGGTATAATATATTCCAAAAGATCGGGGCGTTTTATGCGGTGTGAAAATTATCGAATAATTTTTAATAGCGAATATTCGCTAGGAGACCTCTATTAATAATATTTCTAAGTTGCTCCAGTTTCAAATCCGAGGACTTTTGAGACTCGATTCCAAAACAACAACCAAAAGTAAAGAATAATTTTGTTTTCTACCTTAGAAATCAGTTAATCGTGACAAAATTATTTGTCGCGCCCTGTGTTCTCAACAAGCTTCGCGCAATTTTGTGGATAAGTGTGCCATTAGGCCAGTTTCAGCCTTTCGATTTGCTCCAGTCGAAACATATTGTAGGTGAGGTTGATCAGGCCAATCACGCCTTTGGCTCGATCCATACCCACACACCGGATCATAAGGCCATGCATCGATTGTTCCATAAAGGCATATACGTGTTCCACTCTTGCCCTGGTCTTTGATTTCAACGCATTGGATTTCTTTTGATCGTCTGTTAATGGCCGATTGCGGTATCCCCTCTGGTGAATTCGATTGATCATTTTACAACGCTTCACTACTTCATCAAGTTGCTCGCTGGCATAGGCTCCGTCGGCATATAAGGCCTGTCCTGCATCCTGCTCGCTGATTAAGTCGCCCAAAGCCTGTGAATCGTGTACAGAGGCATCCGTAACCACATATCCATCAATCAGCTTGCTTTTTGCGTCGACCTTTGTGTGATTCTTGTAGCCATAATAGGCAACATCGTTCTTTTGTGTCCATCGGGCGTCGACATCTTTCTGCCGTTGTTTGTTGGGCTGATCGCTCCAAAGTTCTTTACCGTGGCCCTCTTTAATGGCCTTGTTCTCGTCTCGTGTGTTGCGTTGTCGAGGAGCCGTTGTGAAACTGGCATCCACCATTTTCCCCTCGTTCATGATGTAGCCCTTGTTTTGGAGTTCGGCCATGAATAAATCAAAGACCTCCGTCACCAGACCGGATTTCGTCAGTTTTTCCCGAAAAGCCCACACGGTTTTCTCATCAGGCACTTTGTCGCCACTCTGTAGTCCTAGAAACAACTTAAAGCTGCTGCGATCCAGGATCTGAAACTCAATCTGCCTGTCTCCCAAACCGTAGTAGCGCTGCAAAATCAAAATCTTGATCATTAAAACAACATCGAACGGTCGCGCTCCCGCATTATTCCTTTTATTCTGATTGATCAGCCGTTCTTCCAAAAGCCGACGAAACATTTCAAAGTCAACAACCCGGCTCAGCTGTTCCAGCGGATTACCCAAAGCCGATAACTTCTCCCGATCCTCTTGGGCGCCAAAGAGTCCGGCTTTGCCAGTCATTTTGTATTTCTGAATTTTCATAATGATATATTTTGCCTATTCATTGCGAAATATAATCATTATAATTGATTGACAATCAATTGATTAGGAATATTTATGCTCAATTTATGGGTAATTTATGAACAATTACCACCGCCATTCAAAAGAAAAAAGAGAAAATTGAGACAAACATTAGAAAAGCATATCTATCTGATTTACAGGGCTTTAAATTTTAGAGGTGCCCATTATAATGAAAGACAGAAATTACAATATTATCAATAGATACGAAATAAAGTTGGAATGAAAACTACAGATAACAGCGGTTTGGCGTAATGGCGGGTG
>Ga0194120_10001220_pt1 | contig 47653 bp, 36 predicted proteins | sample TA2MahCa65mmetaG_FD_148642 | JGI IMG/M metagenome (GOLD analysis project Ga0194120, IMG submission 148642) | Freshwater microbial communities from Lake Tanganyika, Tanzania - TA2015019 Mahale Deep Cast 65m | ecosystem: Environmental > Aquatic > Freshwater > Lake | place: Tanzania: Lake... | reverse complement strand
CGGTCGGCATCGCGCAGGCGTGCATCGAGGAGGCGATCGCGTACGCCAAGGTGCGCGTGCAGTTCGGCAAGCCGATCGCGCACTTTCAGGCGATCCAGCACAAGATCGCGGACATGCAGGTGCGCATCGACGCGGCGCGCATGCTCGTGCAGAAGGCCGCTTGGCTGCGCGATCGCGGCGAGCCCTGCGGACGCCAAGCCGCGGAAGCCAAGCTGTTCGCCTCGCAGGCCGCCAACTTCTGCGCGGATGAGTGCCTGCAGATCCACGGCGGCGCCGGCTACACGGACCACTTCATCGCCGAGCGGCTGTTCCGCGACGCGCGCATCACCGAGATCTACGAAGGCGCGACGGACATCCAGCGGCTGGTGATCGCACGCGCGGTGATCGGCACCTAGGACACGCGATGGCCGCCGCCGAAACCCTCGCTGCTCGCATCGAACGCGGTGATCGCACCGCGCTCGCGCGCATGATCAGCTGGGCCGAGAACGGCGATGCGCGCTTTGCCGGCGAGCTCGCGGCGCTGTGGCCGCGCGTCGGACGCGCGTGGCGCGTCGGCGTGACCGGTCCGCCGGGCGCGGGCAAGAGCACGCTCGTGAACGAGCTCGCGCGCGTCGAGCGCTCGCGCGAGCGCTCGGTCGGCATCTGCGCGGTCGATCCCTCGAGTCCGTTCACCGGCGGCGCGCTGCTCGGCGACCGCATCCGCATGGACGATCGCACGCTCGATCCGGGCGTGTTCATCCGCTCGATGGCCTCGCGCGGCAGCCACGGCGGGCTCGCGCGCGCCGCGGCGAGCGCCTGCGACGTGCTCGATGCGTTCGGCTTCGCGACGATCCTGCTCGAGACCGTCGGCGTCGGTCAGGCCGAGTACGACGTGCTCGACGCGGCCGACACGGTCGTGGTCGTGCTGTGTCCGGGCGCGGGCGACGGCATTCAGGCCATGAAGGCGGGCTTGCTCGAAGTCGCCGACGTGCTCGTGGTGAACAAGAGCGACCTGCCCGGTGCCGAGCGCTTGCAGAGCGATCTCACCGAGGCCGTGCACGTGCGCTTCACCAAGCGCGCGTGGGCGGTGCCGGTGGTCGCCGCGAGCGCGGGCACGGCGCAGGGCACCGAGGACGTGCTCGAAGCGATCGCGCGCCACCGCGCGCACGTCGAGTCGAGCGGGCTCGAGGCCGCGCGGCGGCGCAAGCGCATCGAACAGGTCCGCCACTCGCTGTCGGAGCAGCTCTCCGAACGCCTGTGGGGGCCGGCGGGCCTGCGCGATCGCGTCGAGGTCGAGCTCGCGCAAGGACACTCGCCGCACGCGATCGCCGCGGCGCTGCTCGCGGAAGTCACCATGGGGCTCTCGAAGCTTTCGGAGGCACGACGATGACGGTCGACCGTTCCCGCACCGAGGTCCGCGCGGTCGACGCGCACGCGCTGTGGCAAGCCGAGTTCGATCAGGCCAAGAAGCGCGGCGTCGAGTTCACCAGCCTTTCGGGCGCGCCGCTGCAGCCGCTCTACGGTCCCGCGGACGTGCCCCTCGGGTACGAGAGCGAACTCGGCTATCCCGGCTCGTTCCCCTACACGCGCGGCGTGCATCCGACGATGTACCGCAGCCGCCTGTGGACGATGCGGCAGTTCGCGGGCTTTGGCAGCGCGAAGCAGACCAACGAGCGCTTCAAGTTCCTGCTCGCGCACGGGCAGACCGGCCTCTCGACGGCGTTCGACTTCCCGACGCTCATGGGCTACGACTCCGACCACGCGCACTCGCTCGGCGAGGTGGGGCAGGTCGGCGTCGCGATCAGCTCGCTCGCGGACATGGAGGTGCTGATGGGCGGCATACCGATGGCCGAGGTCTCGACCTCGATGACCATCAACGGCCCCGCGCCGATCCTGCTCGCGTTCTACATCGCCTGCGGCGAGCGGCAGGGCGTTGATCCCAAGCTGCTGCGCGGCACGGTGCAGAACGACATCCTCAAGGAGTATCAGGCTCAACACGCGTGGCTCGTGCCCGCGGAGCCGGCGCTGCGCATGATCACCGACGTGATGGGCTACTGCGCCCGACGCGTGCCGCAGTGGAACACGATCTCGATCTCGGGCTACCACATCCGCGAGGCCGGTTCGACCGCGGCGCAGGAGCTCGCGTTCACGCTCGCCAACGGCATGGAGTACGTGCGGCGCGGCAAGGCCGCGGGGCTCGACGTCGACGAGTTCGCGCCGCGGCTGTCGTTCTTCTTCGACAGTCACCTCGATTTCTTCGAGGAGATCGCCAAGTTCCGCGCGGCGCGCCGCATCTGGGCGCGCAAGCTGCGCGACACGTTCGGCGCCAAGGACCCGCGCTCGTGGATGGTGCGTTTCCACACGCAGACGGCCGGCGTGTCGCTCACCGCGCAGCAGCCCGAGAACAACATCGTGCGCACCGCCTTCGAGGCGCTCGCGGCGGTGCTCGGCGGCACGCAGTCGCTGCACACCAATTCGATGGACGAGACGCTCTCGCTGCCGACCGAGAAGGCCGTCAAGATCGCGCTGCGCACGCAACAGATCATCGCCGAGGAGACCGAAGTCGCGCACGTGATCGACCCGCTCGGCGGCTCGTACTACGTCGAGGCGCTCACGAACCGGCTCGAGGCCGAGGCGGAGCGCTATTTCGCCGAGATCGAGCGGCGCGGTGGCGTCGTGCCGGCGACCGAGCAGGGCTACGTCCAAAAGGAGATCCACCGCTCCGCGATCGCCTACCAGGCGGCGGTCGAGCGCGGCTCCAAGCGCGTCGTCGGCGTCAACTGCTACACCGAGGACGAGCAGGGGCCGACGATCGAGCTGCACAAGATCGACCCGGCGGTCGAGCGCGAGCAACACGAGCGGCTCTCGGCGCTGCGCAAGCGCCGCGACGCGTCCAAGGCGCGGCGCGCGCTCGACGAGATCCACGACGCGTGCAAGTCGCGCGACAACCTGCTCGAGCGCTTCGTCGCCGCGGCGCACGCCGACTGCACGCTGGGCGAGATCGCCGACGTGCTGCGGGCGGAATTCGGCCACTACAGGGAACCCAAGATCCTCTAGGTGCACCGATGGCGAAGTCCTCCACCCCGCTGATGCAGATCATCACGCTGGCGCTCATCGTCCCCGCGATGGTGACGGTCGTGGTCGGCATCGATTTCCTGCTCGACGGGCTGGGAATCGACCTGATCGAGATCAACCTCCCGCGGCGCGGCCTGTGGGCGTTGTTCATCGGCGCGTGCTGCCTCGGCACGGGCTGGATCGCGAAACAAGGCTTGGCTGCCCTGTGGAAGAAGCTCTAGCGAGATGACCATGACCCAACGCAAGATCCGAGTTCTCGTCGCCAAGCCCGGCCTCGACGGCCACGACCGCGGCGCGAAGACCGTCGCGAGCGCGCTGCGCGACCACGGCATGGAGGTGATCTACACCGGCCTGCACCAGACGCCCGAGGCGATCGCGGAGATCGCCGCGCAGGAAGACGTCGACGTGGTCGGGCTCTCGATCCTCTCCGGCGCGCACATGGCGCTCTTCCCGCGCGTGCGAGTGGAGCTCGAAAAGCGCGGCATGGGGCACGTGCTGCTCACCGGCGGCGGCATCATCCCTCAAGATGACATGGCGGCCCTCGAAACGCAGGGCTACACGAAGCTGTTCGGCCCCGGCACGCCGACCGAGGCGATCGCCAAGTGGATCACGGTGGCGATGGCAGAGCGACTCAAGAACGAAGGAGCGCAGTGAACATGAGCGAGAGCAATTCCGTGCGAGACATCCTGACGATCGAAGAAGCAGCGGAGCTGCTCGGCGTCAGCGTCAAGACGTTCAACAAGGTGCTGCACACGCAGAACATCCCGGCGCGCAAGATCGGCCGCGAATGGAAGTTCTCGCGCGCCGCGCTGATCGAGTGGGTGGGCTCGGGTCGCAGCAAGGACTTCTACCAAGGTCAGGGCGAGGACGAGGACGAGACGCCGCCGCCTTCGAGCGGCGAGAAGGCTCGGCGCACGGCCGGTTGGAAGATCGAGTACTAGGAAGGCGAGGCGCTCCATGGCTGGCATCACCGTTCCCGAGATTCGTCACGGGCTCGATCTGACCGAGCAGCAGCTCATGATCCGCGACATGGTGCGCGAGTTCGCGCGCACCGAGGTCGCGCCGCTGGCGATGGAGGTCGACGAAACCCATCGCTTCAGCGTCGAGACGTGGAAGAAGATCGTCGAGCTCGGCCTGCCGGGCATTCCCTTCAGCGAGGACGTCGGTGGTTCGGGCGGCGACACGCTGTCCTATTGCCTCGCGGTCGAGGAGCTCGCCAAGGTGTGCGGCTCGACCGGTCTCACGCTCGCGGCGCACGTCTCGCTCGGCACGTGGCCGATCTACGCCTTCGGCATGCACCTGCGCGATCAGTACGTGCCGGGACTGATCCGCGGCGACCACATGGGCGCCTACGGCCTCACGGAGCCCAATGCGGGCTCGGACTCCGGCGGCACGCTCACCACGGCGATCGACGAGGGCACGCACTGGCGTCTCAACGGCCGCAAGTGCTTCTGCACCAACGCGAACTACGCCGGGACGTTCATCGTCACGGCGGTGACGACGCCGGGCATCGGGGCCAAGGGCATCAGCGCCTTCGTCGTGCCCAAGGGCATCGACGGCTTCTTCCTCGAGCCGGGCGAGCACAAGCTCGGCATGCGCGGTTCGGACTGGGGCAGCCTGGTGTTCGCGGACGCGCGCATTCCCAAGGACCACCTGCTCGGGCCGACCGGCGAGGGCTTCAAGACCTTCATGAAGACCTTGGACGGCGGGCGCGTCTCGATCGGCGCGCTGTCGCTCGGCATCGCCGAGGGCGCCTATGAGTGCGCGCTCAAGTACGCCAAGGAGCGCGAGGCCTTCGGCGGAACGCTCTCCGACCTGCAGGCCGTGCAGTTCAAGCTCGCCAACATGGCGCTCGACATCGAAGCGTCGCGCCACCTCGTCTACCACGCCGCGCGGCTCAAGGATCTGGGACTGCCGTACTCGAAGGAGGCGGCCATGGGCAAGCTGCTCGCGAGTGAGTGCGCGATGCGCGTCACCTACGATGCGATCCAGATCTACGGCGGCATGGGCTACAGCCGCGAGTATCCGGTCGAGCGCATGTGGCGCGACGCGAAGCTGTGCGTGATCGGCGAGGGCACGAGCGAAGTGCAGCGCCTGATCATCGCGCGCAACGTCCTGCGCTAGGGCGCACGTGAGCCTCGCTCCCGCGTCGATCGTCCCGCCGCCGTACCGCGCGCGCACGCTGCGCGCGGGCGGCTGGGACGTGACCGAGCTGTGCGACGGATTCCTGCGCCTCGACGGTGGCGCGATGTGGGGCGTCGTTCCGGCGACGATGTGGCGCGCGCTGACGCCGCCGGACGCGGACAATCGCATCCTCATGGCGCTGCGTCCGTTCCTCGCGCGCAAGGGCGAGATCGTGGCGGTGATCGAGAGCGGCATCGGCACGCGCTGGGACGCGAAGCGGCGCGCGATCTACGGCATCGAGGCCGCGGTCGGACTGGCCGAGTCGCTCGCGCGCTGCGGCGTGAAGCCCGAAGGGGTGACCCACGTCGTCGCGTCGCACGCGCACTGGGATCACTTCGGCGCGGCCGTGGTCGAGCGCGGCGGCGCGCTCGCGCCGCTGTTCCCGAACGCGCGCCACTACTTGCCGAAGGTCGAGATCGCCAACGCCCTCAACCCCGACCACGTGCGGCGGGCTTCCTATCGCCCAGACGACGTCGAACCGCTCGTGCGCGCGGGTCTGCTCGTCGCCTACGAGGGCAGCGCGGACATCGCCCCGGGACTGCGCGCGCACGTCCTCGGCGGCCACTCGGACGGCGTGGCGGTGATCACGCTCGATGAGGAGCGCGCCGACGGCGCGATTTTCTGGTCCGACGTCGTGCCGACCGCGCACCATGTGCAGCCGCCGTACATCATGGCCTACGACATCGACGTCGCGCGCAGCTTCGAGGTGCGCACGAAGTGGATCGCGCGCGCGGCCGAGCGCGGCTGGACCGGGCTCTTCTATCACGATGTGGACACTGCCTTCGGCCGCATCGAGCGGGACGGCAAGCGCTATCGAGTGGTCGAACTCGGTGGGAGCGCGCCGTGAACGAGCTCGTGGCGCGCACGTGCGCGGCGTACGCGGGCTGTCGCAGCTACCGCGACATGGGCGAAGCCGCGGTCATGGTCGCGCGCGGCTCGAAGCCCTGGCAGCGCACGACCTGTCGCTTTCCGTTCCAGACCGCCTTCGTGCGGCCCGCGCGCTTGCTGTTCGAGTGGAAGGCGATGGGCGTCGGCCCGCATTCGGAATGGCCGCACGCGGCGCTGTGGCGCAACGCGCGCGGCTTGTTCGCGTGGGAAACCAACGTCGAGCTGTCCGAGCCCGCCCTGACCTCGGGCGGTTCGCTCGCGGAGGTGCTCGAGCGCTGGAGTCCGGCCTGCGGTGGCGCCGCGACGGCCGTGCCGCGCCTGCTCGGCGTGCTCGAGGGACCCAATCCCCTCGACGGGCTGCAACCCGCGGGCGAGGACGAGATCGACGGCGTCGCAGCGCGGCGTCTGGAGAAGAGCGTGATCGGCGGCGTGTTCGTCGCCTGGATCGCGCTCGAGCGTCCGCTGCTACTGCGCACCTTCTCGCGCCTGCGCCACTCGCCCGAACGCGACGCGGCCCTGCGCAGCCTCGCCGCGCGCGCCGAACTCTCGCCCGAGCTCCGTCAGCTCGTCGCCGCGACGCCCGCGCTCGAGAGCGAGCGCATGGTCGAAACCACGCTGTTCCTGCGCCCCGAGCTCGATCCGGAGCTCGACGACTCCGCCTTCGAGCTCACGCCTCCGCGCTGACCTCTCCCGCCGCGCGCGCTTCGACGCTCAAAGCGGGGCCGCGCCGGCGGTGGTGGAGACGAGGGCGTCGACGAAGGCGGCGGGGTCGAAGGGCTCGAGCAGGTCGAGCTGCTCGCCGGTGCCGATGTAGCGAATGGGGAGGCGCAGCTCGCGCACGATCTGGCACACGGCGCCGCCGCGGGCGGTGCCGTCGAGCTTGGTGATCACGAGGCCCGAGACCGGCACGTGCGCGGTGAATTCCTTGGCCTGACGGATCGCGTTCTGGCCGTTGGTGCCGTCGAGCACGAGCCAGACCTCGTGGGGCGCGCCGCTCAAGCGCTTCTCGATCACGCGGCGCACCTTGGCGAGCTCGTGCATCAAGTTGGTCTGCGTGTGCAGCCGACCGGCGGTGTCGACGAGCACGACGTCGATCCCGAGCACGCAGGCGCTCTCGACGGCATCGAACGCGACGGAGGCCGGATCCGCGCCTTCCTTGCCGCGTACGATCGGCGCGTTGTTGCGCTGGGCCCAGATCTCGAGCTGCTCGGCGGCCGCGGCGCGGAACGTGTCGCAGGCGGCGAGCAGCACGCTGTGCCCCTGCGACTGGAAGCGATGCGCGAGCTTGGCGATCGAAGTGGTCTTGCCCGAGCCGTTGACGCCGACCACCAGCACGATCGTGGGCCGGTGGGGGATTCTCGCCTCGCCCGGCGTGACGCCCGCGGGCGCCACGAAGCCGAGCAGGACCTCGCGCAGCACCGCGCGCACTTCGTCCTCGCCCTTGATCTCGCCGCGCTCGTGCAGCCGGTTGATCTCGGCCATCACCTCGCCCGCGATCGGCCCGAGGTCGCCTTGGTAGAGCAGCGCCTCGAGCTCGTCGAGCAGCGCGCGGTCGATCGGCCGCCCGCCCTTGAAGAGCTTGGCGATGTTGTCGCTCAGCGCCTCGCGCGTGCGCGTCAGCCGTTCCTTCAGGCGGTCGAACAGGCCCACGCGTTCACTCCTGCGGCGCGCCCTTGGCGTCGACGTGGCGCGACTTGATCTTGTCGAGGATGCCGTTGATGAACGCGCCCGAGTTCTGCGTCGAGAAGCGCTTGCCGAGCTCGATCGCCTCGTTGATCGCGACCTTGGGCGGCACGTCCTTGGAATGCAGCATCTCCCACGTCGCGAGCCGCAGCACGTTGCGGTCGATGACGGCCATGCGCGAGATGTCCCAGTTTTGCGCGACGGAGCGGATGATCTCGTCGAGGTTGTCGCGCTCCCCGTGGACGCCGCGCAGGATGTGCAGCGCGAAGGCGCGCGCGTCGCGGTCGCCTTCTTCCTCGAGCAGCAGGTCCTCGGCCATGGCGAGCACGTCCTCGCCGCGCAGGTCGAGCTGGTAGAGCAACTGCAGCGCGAGCTCGCGTCCGCGGGTGCGCTTCTTCACTGCCCACCTCCAAAGCGCGCGCCGAAGCCCGCCTTGCGGCTCGTTCCGCCGACCTCGCGCGTGCGCTCGAGGGCAGCGAGCACCGCCACGGCGGCGTGCGCCACTTCGCGGCCCTTGTCGTGCTCGGAGCCCTGTAGCGCGCGTTCGCGCGCCTGCTCGAGGGTGTGGCAGGTCAGGATGCCCATCAGCATGGGCTTGTCCGTGTCGAGGCTCACGCGCGCGAGGGCGTGGCTCACGGCAGAAGCGATGTGGAAGTCGTGAGTCGTCTCGCCCTTGATCACGATGCCCAAGCACAGCACCGCCGCGAGGTCGCCGCGCATGGCGAGCGAGCGCGCCACGATCGGAATCTCGAACGCCCCCGGGACCTCGACCACCTGCAGGGCGTCATCGGCGAGCCCCGCGTCCGCGAGCGCCGCGCGCGCCGAGGCCAGCATGGCGAGCGTCAGGTCGTGGTGGAACGTCGAGACCACGGCGCCGAGCCGCACGTCAGGCGGCAGGCGGAGGGAGGACGCGGAGGGCGGTGCGTTGCGGGCCATCGGTGCGCAAAGAGCGGGGGCTGCCGGTCCGGATTCGAGCTCGGCGCGAAGAGTCTAGCCCCGGGACTATGCCGGGCAAGCCTCGGACGGCAAGCTAGCCTGCCCCCCCGCCAAGGAACCCCCGTCGATGTCGCTGACCTCGGAGCTGAAGGAAACCCTGACCCTGATCCTCGCCGGAGGACAGGGCGAGCGCCTGCGTCCCCTGACCGACAAGCGCGCCAAGCCCGCGGTGCCCTTCGGCGGCTCGTACCGCATCATCGACTTCACGCTCTCGAACTGCATCCACTCCGGCCTGCGGCGCATCTTCCTGCTGACGCAGTACAAGGCGCGCTCGCTCGAGGAGCACATTCGCTTCGGCTGGAACTTCCTCCCGCGCCGTCTCGAGCAGTTCATCTCGACGCGCCCGCCGCACCACCAGGGCAAGGGCCTGTGGTACCAAGGCACCGCCGACGCGATCTACCAGAACCTCGACACGATCGAGGAAGAGCGGCCGCGCCACGTGCTCATCCTCGCGGGCGATCACATCTACAAGATGGATTACAGTCGCATGATCCGCGAGCACCTGATCCATCGCTCGGCGCTGACGATCGGCGCCGTCAAGATCCCCGCGAGCGAGGCGCGGCACTTCGGCATCCTGCAGGTCGATGCGCGCGGCCGCGTGACGAGCTTCGTCGAAAAGCCCAAGACGAACGCACCGGAGATCCCCGGTCAGCCCGGCTTCTGCCTGGCGTCGATGGGCATCTACGTGTACGAGACCGACGAGCTGCTGCGCCGCCTGCGCACGGACGCGGCCGATCCCAAGTCGAGCCACGACTTCGGCAAGGACATCATTCCGCGCATGATCGAGGAGGTGCCGGTCTACGCGCACAACTTCATCGATCGCGACGGCAGCGAGCAGCCCTACTGGCGCGACGTCGGCACGCTCGACGCGCTCTACGACGCCAACATGGACCTGCTCTCGGTGAACCCCAAGCTGAACTTGTACGACCTCGACTGGCCGATCTACTCGCTGTGGCACGCCGACCCGCCGGCCAAGACCGTGCTCGACGAGAGCTCCGGGCGGCGCGCCGAGGTGACCGAGTCGCTCCTGTGCCCGGGCGTGATCGTCTCCGGCGGCAAGGTGCGGCGCTCGATCCTCGGCAATCGAGCGTTCGTCGACGAGCACGCGCTGGTCGAGGACTCGATCCTCTTCGGCGGCGTCGTGATCGGCAAGGGCGCCAAGGTCCGCCGCGCGATCCTCGACAAGTGGGTCAAGGTCCCCGATGGCTTCGAGATCGGCTACGACCGCGCACAGGACGCGAAGCTCTTCACCGTGACCGAGTCCGGCATCACCGTCGTCCCCGCCGGCTACGACTTCGGCGTCGCTCCGAGCGCTTCGAGCCACACTCCCGAGCCCTACAGCTCGTGGAACTAGCCCGCATCTCTCGCCAGCACGCGGTCGGGCGGACGTCGAGAGCGCCTCAGCGCACCTGCGCCGCAGCGCTGGCGAGATCGGCGGGCGCGATCTGGAGCGTGAGGACGCGCGCGGAAGGGGAGGAGGAGGCGCGAGCGTTGGCGAGCAGCAGGTGGGGGACGTCGATGGAGCGGCCGAGCGTGAGGACGAGCGTCGAGGAGAGCGGCATCGCTTGATGGAGGCCGAAGGGCTCGGAGAGGGCGCGGTCGATCGCGATGTGCTGGGCGTGCATGCGCTCGATGGCAGGTGGCAGGTCGGCGGACTGAAGCACGAGTTCGAGTTCGAGGCCCGCGATGGACTCCAAGAGCTCGGGTGCGACTTCGACCTGCACGCGCGGCGCGCGCTCGAGCTGCACGGCGGGCGCGCGCGTCGCGGGATCGAAGCGCGCGATGACGTGGCCGGGAGCTGCGAGCCACAACGGCGCGGCATCGCGTTCGAGCATCAGCTTGCCCGACGGCATGGCGTGCGTGAGCCAGCGTCGCGCGCCGCGATCGAGGACGTGCGCGGATGCGCGGTTCGCGGGCAATCCGTCGGCGTCGAGGACGCGCAGGACACTCCAACTGCCGATCTCCAGCGGATCGAGGCGCGGATCGCGCGCGAGCTGGCCGACTTCGACGAGCACGCCTTGGACCTGCGCGATGTGCGTCGGCGCGCCCGAGGCGTACACGGTCACGGTGTAGGCACCGGGCGCGAGGCCGCGCACGACGAACTCGCCTTGTGCATCGACCTCGGTGCGTCGGTCGGGAGCCGCGCCGCGCGGAGCGGACCTCGCGCCCTCGGGACGCACGCCGACGCGGACGTACTCGCGCGCGAGTCCAGCCGCGAGCGAAATCGAGCCCGAGAGCGCGCCGTCCGCGGCGAGTGAGAGCACGACCTCCCGCGACCCGACCTCGACCACGCGAAACTCGCTCGCGCCATCGCTGCTCCATGCACAAACGCCGAGCGCCGTCCAGTCGCCATCACCTCGCACCTCGAACTCGCCCCCGAGGCCGGTGCGCACCTGCAGATCTTCCGAGCGCTCCCAGCCGCGGAGGTCCGTGCTCGCTCCCCGATGGCGCGTGCCGAACACCCGGACCTGCGCTCCGACGACGCGCCGACCGGCCGCATCGAGGACGCGACCCGCGACGAGCAGCGAGCGCGCGTCGAGGAAGATCGTCCCGAGGTCGAGCTCGCTCACACCGGCGCTAGCGACGGCCGTGACTTCGCAGCGACCGATGATCTCCTCGCGTGGACCGAGCGCGGTGAACTCGAGCTGCGTCGGTCCGGCCGCCTCGCGCAGCAGCGGAATGAGGAAGCGGCCGTCGGGTAGCACGAGCACGCGCAGGCCCTGCGTCCATGCGACGTCGCTCGAGTCCTGACCGCGCAACGAGATGTCGACGCGCGTCGTGCCGCTCGAGCTCAGCGCTGGCCCGACCAGCGTGCCGACCATGCGCCGCTGTGGCTTCGACTCGGCGTGCACGGCGACGCGCAGGCGGCGCTCCTCGCCGGGGCGGCTCGGACCGAGCGCGGCACTCGCAGCATGGAGCGTGAGGCGTCCGTCGACGAGCGACGTCGGCGTGAGCAACAGGCCGAGACCGACATAGGGGAAGTGCGCGAGCCCGTCGCTCTCAGGGCGCAGGTAGTCGCCGCCTTGGAGCTCGAGCGCGTCCTCCGATGCGAGCGCGGGAGCGAGCTGCAGCGAGAACCGCGCAGCGCGTGCGTCGCCGTCGACTTCGAGAACGACGCTGCCGCAGGCAGGCAGTCGCAGCTCGACCGTCTCGACGGGCGGGCGCGTCGGATCGAACTCGAACTCGACTGCCTGCGCAAACGGCTCGGCGACCGCGAGCACCACGCGTGCATCGAAGTCCCACGCTCCGCGCATGAGCCCGCGGTAGTGCCGAAACTCCGCGCGACCGTCGGAATCCGTCGTCAGCATCGCGAGGTCGGTCGTCGCAGGCGCTGCGTCCTCCGCAGGCCAAAGTTGGCGCAGGACGACGCGTGCTCGCGGTGCGCTCGCGCCAGCCGCATCGAGCACGCGCACGCGCAGCGTCTCATAGGACTCGAGCTCGACGTAGGTCGGGTCGGTGCTCGCGCGCAGCACGCTCGAGAAGCCCCACAGTCCCTGCGCGCGTGCGATCACGCAGCCTACGGCGAGCGGCGTCGGCGCGTGAAAGGCGCCGTTGGCATCGGGAGCGAGCGGCTGCGCCTGCTGCGCGAGTCGCTCGTCGAGCTCGCCCGCTCGCATCCAGCGCTCGACACTCTGGAGTTCCTGCCAACTCTCCAGATCCTGTGGCTGCCACCACCACAGCTCGACCGGCGTCACGCGCTGGCGATGCGCGCCGAGGATCGCGATGAGCTCGACGCCCTGCTCCCTCGCCGCGCTCGGGGCGAGCTCGTCCGCGCGCGCCTCCTCCGCCAGCGTCGAGCGCGAGTCGCTCGCGCCTCGCTCGCCATCGACGCGCTCAGGAGTTCCGACGCCACGCGAGCCGCTCGCCTCCGGCGCACTCACCTGACCGCCCGACCGCGCGCCGTCGCCGAGTCGGCTCTGCAGCCACACGCCCACGACGAGCGCGAGCAGCGCCAACGCGGCGAGCCACGCTCCGACCGAGGACTTTCGCTGCGTCTGCCTCACTGCGCGTCCACCATCGGTCCGCGCCTCGCGCGGCGCAAGGCCCGCGCGCTAGGCCGGAGCGGCGATCAGCTCCTCGATGTACAGCGGCAGCATCTTGCGCCATGTGGTCCAGTCGTGCGGCCATTCCTCGCCCCACTCGACGACGCGGTTGGGGATGCGGCGGCGACCGAGCACATCGGCGACGCGCCAGGACTGCGCGGGCTCCTCGGCCTTGCCCTTGCCGTGCGTCAACAAAATGAAACGCTTGCGCAGCTGCTCGAGGTGCGGGCCCTCCGGCAAGTCCGAGAGGAAGCGCGTGGGCGTGTTGAAGTGGTGGTCCGAGTTGGGCTCGCCCGTCATGAACTTGTGGAGGTCGTAGGTGCCGCTCATGCAGATCGCGAGCCTGAAGACATCGGGGTGGCGGCAGGTCGCGGCGAGAGCCTGAAACGCCCCGATCGACGCGCCCGCGGTGGCGATCTCGACGCTGCTCGAGCGGCAGTCCTTGCGGATCAGCGGCACGAGCTCGTGGTACACGAAGTCATCGAAGCGCTGCTGCGCGCGCGCGGCGTGGTCGACCTTGTTGGATTCCGCGAGCAGCGCCTGTCCGGCCGTCGAGTCGCAGGAGTAGATCTTGATGCGGCGCTCTTCGAGCAGGCCCTTGAGCACATCGATCATCCAGAAGCGCTCGATCTCTTCCGCGTCGCCGCCGGCGGTGGGGAACAGCAGCACGGGCGCGCCCTCCTCGCCCCAGCGCACGACCTTGATCTCGCGGCCGAGCCGCTCCGAGCGCCACGTTTCGGTTGCCTTGCCCATGATTACTTGCGCGCCGCGCTCTTCTTCGCCTTCGCGGGGGACTGGGAGGGGATCGCCGCCGCCGCGCGCGCCGCCGCGTCCTCCGTGCGCCAGATCTGGAGCTCGTTCCAGAAGTGCTCGGTGAACGTGTCCCACTCGTGCTTGGGGAACAGCGCCTCGACCTTCGCGCGCACGGCGTGCCGCGCCCGGTCGGTGCCGAAGAACCGCCACGCGACCTCGTCGAGGTGCGCGAGGTGCTTGGCGCAGAATTCCTCGAAGCGCTCGGCCTCCATGCGCTCGCGCGCGAGCTTGGCGTAGCGCGTGAGCTTCTCGCGGTAGGGGAGCTCCTTGTCGGCGATGTCGAAGAACGGCTGCCAGTCGTGGTTGAGGCGCAGCTTCTTCTTCGTCGCGGCCACGTACAGCGCCCAGCGCAGCTTGGCCTTCACGAGCCACGGGAAGTGGCGGTGCAGGCTCGTCACTTGGCTGTCGGGGCAGGGGTTCGCGAAGTCGATCGGGAACCACTCGCCCTGCTCGTACAGCGCCTCGCAGCTGTTGAAGTCCCAGTTGAAGAACGCGTTGATCGTGAGCGTGATGTCGCGCAGCGTGTCGAGCGTCTCGTCGGGCAGGTAGTCCTTGTCGTTCAGGTAGCGCTGGTGCAGCGGCGCGGACGGGTCGTAGCGAATGACGCGCGTCTGGGGGCCCAGCCCGATGCAGCGGCAGAAGTGCTCGTGCGGCAGCACGCCCTTCTGCAGGTGCATCACGAGCTTGCCCGACTTGTCGTAGGCTCGGCGCAGCGCGGCCTCGTCGTCGATCTTGCTCACGCCGACCCAGCCGCCGCCGTCGTAGGGCTTCATGAACAGCGGGTAGCCGACCTTGGCTCCGATCTCGCCGAGCTCGAACAGCCGCGCGTAGCGCACCAGCGTCGTCTCGAGGTCCGGCTTCTCCTCGTAGTCCTTGGGCGGGACCATCCACGTGGTCGGGATCGGCAGCCCCAGCCGCATCATCGCCGCGTAGGTCGTGTGCTTCTCGTTCGACTGCACGGACCACGGGTTGTTGAAGACGTACACGCCGTCCATCAGCGTGGCCTTCTTGATCCACTCGCGCCGCACCGCGTACCAGTGCGTCAGGCGGTCCATCACGAGGTCGTAGGGCACCTTCGCGCGCAGGTCGTAGGGCTCGATCGTCACGCGCTCGACCTCGAAGCGCAGCGTGTCCTTGCCGAGGGGCAGCGCGAGGTCGAGGTCCTTCATGAGCTCCTCGAAGCAGATGGGCCAGCAGGCATCCGCGCCGAGGGAGAGACCGATACGTCGAGTGATCTGGGCCAAGCCGGGGCTCCTCGCGACGCGCTCGCCGCGGGTGGGGACTTTCGAAGGGCGCGGGATTCTAGCAGCGCCCCCCGCCCCTCCGGCCCACACCCCGCCCCTCCGGCCCACACCCCGCCGCGCGGGCTGCCCCCCGCGCAGGCCCGCTGCTCCTCGGGCCCGCGATTCCCACTCGCGACACAGTAGTCGGGCGCACCATGGGCCGTAGACTCGACTCCTCGCTCCATGCTTCGGCCCTTCCTGCCTGCAGGCACTTCTTTCGAGTCGGAGAGCGGACCATGGTCAGAAATCGACGGTCGTTCGCCCTGTTCGGTTCGTGCGCAATGGCGCTCGCTTGGGTAGCAGCGGGGTGTGGTGCCACGAGCGTTGAGACGAGCGGGGGCGCCGCGCGCTGGAGCTTGCCGGCGGAGGGCTTCGCGGTCGTGGCGGTGGAGCCGGACGCGGCGATCGTGATGGACGCCGCGGGGGGACGATGGCCGTGGCGTTCGATCAGCCAGTGTTCGTTGTAGAGCTTGGCCCACTCGGTCACCGCGCGGCGGACGTCTTCGGCGTCGACGAAGTTGCGGACCCACAGGAGCTGCTCCTTCAGGGTTCGGAAGAAGCGCTCGATGCAGCCGTTGCCTTCCGGCGAGCGCATGAAGGACGGGCTCGACTCGATGCCCAGGAAGGCCAGCTCGGACTGGAAGTGACGGCTCACGTACTGGCTGCCGTTGTCGTGGCGCACGAGGAGCCCGCTCGCGATGTGCGCGGCGTAACTGCCGTAGCCGCCGGGCGGGCGCTATTCGTAGACCATCATCAATTGGCCGGGGAAGAGGGTGGTGAGGCCCTCGCGCAGGCGGTCGCGCCAGTTCTCCCAGTTGTGGCCGTCGCGGGACTCGGTGAAGCGCACGTGCATGCCGGTGGACTGGAGCAGGGGCACGATCGAGCGGTTGTAGTAGATCAGAGCCTCGTAGGTGCCGCAGGAAACGTAGGCCGAGTCGGCGGGGCGGCCGGGGGCGGCGCGGAACTCGCTCATGAAGCGCACGACGGGATCGAACACCGGACCGCGGTCGTTGGGGCCGATGTCGGTGAACACGAACGAGCCCGACTGTAGGAGCAGGTTGCCGAACACGCCCGGGCGGCGCCAAGCGGTCGCGAGCGAGGCCACGCCGCCGAAGCTCGCGCCCATCAGGCCGCGCGCGGCGGGCTGGGGCAGGAGCGGGTAGCGCGACTCCATCATCGGCAGGAGCTCGTCGACGAGGAAGCGCGCTTGGCGCTCGTCGTTCGCGTACTCGACCAGCCGGTTGGAGGAGCCGGTGAGCGCGACCACCATCGGCTGCACCTCGAGGCGGTGGATCAGGTTGTCGAGCACCGTGCGCAGGCTGGCGAACTTGAGGTAGTCGGGACCGTCGTGCACGACGAGCAGCGGGTAGCGACGCGTCGTGCGGAAGCGCGCGGGGACGTACACGAGCACGTCGCGCGTGTCGCCGAAGGCGGCGCTGTCGATCTTCAGCTCCTGAATCTCGCCGAGCCGCGCCTCGGTGTCGTGGCCGATCCAGTCGGGGCGCGCGTAGCCCGCGCCGAAGACCACCGAGTTCGCGCCGTAGGGATCGCGCGCGAGCTCTTCGTTGAGCGGGTCTTGGATCAGTTGGTGGTGAGTGCCGCGGACGATCTCGAGCTTGTACTCGACGCGCGAGCCCTCGGGGATGTCGATCGACAGCGTCCACATCGGCGAGTCGTGGAAGCGCGTGAAGATCTGGGACGGCGGCAGACCCGCGATCCAGTGGCGCAGGCGCACTTCGTCGGCGGCGCCCACGAACACGAACGTCACCGTGCGGCCCTCGACGAGCGGGAAGCGGTGCGAACGCAGGAACGCGTCGATGTCGGCGGGGCCGATGTGGCGCTTGGCCGCGAGATCGCCGAGCAGGCTCATGCGCCCACCTCTGCGAGCGAGCCATCGGCGCACAGCTTGCGCGCGCCGCTCTCGCCGCTCCAGCGGAGTTCGTGCCAGTCCAGCCGCGTGCGCGCGGGCAGCGCGACGCACAGGTCGGGCGCGAAGCGGCGCGCGAAGAGCGAGACGCGCGCGGCGTCGCCGAGCGCGAGGCGCTTGTCGGCGTGCGGGAGCGCGACCAGGCCGCTCACCGCGCCCAAGCCCGCCTCGAGCACCTCGGGATCGCCCGCGCCCTGCGGCGGGAAGTCGTGGAACAGCACGATGCGCTCGGTGAGCACCATCGCGCCCGCGGACCACGCGAAGATCGGCTGGCCGCGCAGCAGGTCGAGCACGCCGAACATGCGCAGGCGGTTGAGCAGGATGCCGACGTTGCCGCCGGCGATGCACAGGCCCGCGCAGTCCGCGAGCGTCGCCTCGAGCTCGCGGCGCTGCAGCGCGACGCTCTCGCGCTCGAACGGCTTCCAGCGCTGCTCGAACTCGACGTGGAGCGAGCGGATGCGCTCGACGTGCTCTGCATCGAGCGCGCGCAGTCCCAGGATCGCGCCTTCGAGTTGGGAGGGCACGAGCCCCTCGTAGCCCGGACGCGTCTCGCGGCGCAGCAGCTCGCGCGCGGCCTCGAGCTGGTGCGCGAGGCGCACGCGGTAGAGCTCTTGGCTGCGGCGGATGCGGTCTTGTCGCGCGCGCGTCGCCTGGTGCAGCTCCGTGTCGTAACGGAACACGCCGTCGGCGCGCTCGTACAGAGCGAGGTTGACGGTGCGGCCGGCGAGGTGCGCGGCGAGCTCCTGATCCTCGGCCTCGCGCTCTTCCCAGCCCGCCGTCACCGCCGCCAGCCGACCCTGCAATCCCAGCGATGCGACGGCGAGGGCGAGCGTGGGCTGGAGCCGCTGGGGGCCGAGGACGACGACGCGCGAGTGGGCCATGTCGTGCGCTGCGCTCTAGTCCGCGTGGATCGAGAGCTGGGATCCGAAGGCGTCGACCATGTCGGCCGTGAAGGCGAGGTCGGGGTGGCGGCAGGCGATCCAGCCGTCGCCGACGAGCACCTGACGGAAATCGCGGCGCGGCTCGCCCTTGCGCACGACTTCGAGGTTGCAGACGTGCTCGCCGTAGCGCGCCATCAGGCTCTCGAGCCCTTCGACGCGCGTCACCACACGGCCCGGTCCCGACGCGCGCTTGAACACCATCGCGCCGTTGTACTTCTTGCTCGTGTCCTGACTGATCCGACCGTGGCACACCGCCTCGGCCCAAGCGACGAACAGGTCGGCGTCGACCGAGTAGTTCATCATGTGCACCAGCCGCGCACCGGGCGCGCGCGCGCCGATCTCGCCGAACACGGCCTCGCCCTTGTGCGTGTAGAACCACTCCATGTGCGTGAAGCCCGAGCGGAAGCCCATGGCCTCGAGCACCGCTCGGCCGAGCTCGCGGCCCTGCTTCACGTGCGGCGCCTCGAGGTCGCGCAGCACGATGCACTGCGGGCTGATCCAGTCGTTCAAGCGCGCGACCAGCGGCTTGGGGCGGTACCAGCCGACGTTCTCGAACAGGATGCGTCCCTCGCTGCAGATGGTGTCGAAGGTGAACTCCTCGCCATCGATGAACTCCTCGACGGTGAGTTCCTTCACGTGCTGCACGAGCCCGAGCGAGCGCTCGAGCTCCGCATCGTCGCGGCAGGTGTACGTATCCGCCGAGCCCGCGCCGTCGATGGGCTTGATGATCAGCGGATAGCCGCAGTGCTTGGCCGCCGCGCGAACCTCGGCCGCGTTGCGCGCGCGCGCGAAGCGCGGGATGCGCACCCCGGCCTGCGCGAGCACTTCCTTCATGCGCACCTTGTCGCGGAAGGGGATCGTCTGCTCGACGCCGAGCCCCTCGACGCCGAGCGCCTCGCGCACCCGCGCCGCGAGGACCATCCCCGGCTCCCACAGGCACTCGACGCGATCGATCTTCTGCCCGCGCACGCGCTCGACGGTGGCCTTCACGACGGCCTCTTCGTCCCACAGGTTGTGCACCTGCAGGTAAGCGTCGAGGCTCTCGCGCGCCATCGGATCGAGCGCGCCCTGCGGCTGGTCGCCGATGCCGAGCACGCTGGCGCCCACGGTCTTGAGGCCGCGCGCGAAGTGCGGCATTTCGGCCGGGAAACCCGGCGAGATCATGATCACGTTCAACATCGAGCCACTCCTCACTGGCCGAGGCGCACGCGCACCGTGCGCACGATCTTGGAGAGCGCGTCGCGCACCACCTCGGTCTGGGGGTGGCGCACGATCACGAAACCCTCGCCCTCGTACGTGCCGCTAGCGCCCTGCCCGAGCGCGGGCTGTTTCCACTCGACGACGAGCGAGCCGAGCTCGCGGCGGATCTCGTCGAGTCCGTCGACGGAAACGATCTTGCCCTGTCCCTGTCCGCGCAAGTAGGCCGCGCCGACGGCGTAGCGGCGCTCGGGCACGTCGAACTGCTCGTGCACGCACAGCCGCGCCCAAGCGTGGTACAGATCGAAGTCGTGCGCGTAGGAGATCAGCGTCGAGAACTGCGCTCCGGGGGGGCGCGCGGCGACCTCGGAGATCGCGATGCGGCCGTCGGGACGGCGGAACCACTCCATGTGCGTGATGCCGGTGTGGATGCCGAGCGCGTCGAGCGCGCGCGGGCCGGCCTCGAAGATCGGCGCGAATTCCTGTCCGTCGATGCTCCGTGGCAGCAGCACGGCCCACTGGATCCACGCGTTCTCGAGCACCGTGAGCGGCGCGGGCACGTACATGTTGATCGAGTGCAGGAGGTGGCGGCCGTGCAACGTCACCGTGTCGAACGAGAACTCCTCGCCCGTGATGAACTCCTCGAGCAAGAGCGGCTCGGCGTCGCTCGGCGGCGAGCTGCGCAGGTAGCCGCGCAGTTGTTCCACGTCGTCGACGCGCAGCGTGTTGCGCGCGCCGGCGCCCGCGGGCGGCTTGGCGACGAGCGGAAAGCCCGCGCGCGCGGCGAATTCGAGCGCCTCGGAGGCGTTGGCGCACAGTTGGTGCGCGGCGCACGGCAGGCCGTTTGCCCGCAGTACGTCCTTCATGCGGGACTTGTCGCGGAAGTTGCGCGCCTCGTGCGCGTCCATGCCGCGGATCGAGAGCCGCTCGCGCACGTGTGCGAGCGGCACCTGCAGTTGCTCGAGCACGCCGATCAGCCGCTCGGCCTTGCCGCCGAGCTCGGCCTCGAGCGAGCGCACGGCGGACTCGAGCTCGCCCGCGTCCATGGCGTCGGTGACGCGGCGGAAGCCGACGAGGCGCTCGCGCAGCTGCGCGGGAACTCGCTCCGGTGCTTCCTGGCTCACGAGCGCCATGCGGACATCGGGGAGTTGTGCCGCGGAGCGCACGAAGCGCAGCGTGGTGTCGGCCGCGAAAGGGGCCACGAAGACGACTCGGACCATGGCAGCGTGGAGGATAGCAGCTTGCCTCGCTACGATTCGCCCCCCCCGACGCGATGGACGCTCTCAAGATCTGCCTCGTCTCCGCCGAGGTCGCGCCGTTCGCCAAGACCGGTGGCCTCGCCGACGTCTGTGCCGCGCTCGCGCGCCAATTGCACAAGAAGCGCCACGACGTGCGGCTCTTCATGCCGCTGTATCGCCAAGTCAAGGGGCAAGTCGCGCTCGAGCCCGTGCCCGAGCTGCAGGACATCCCGATGCGGATGGGGGAGCGCACGTACTGGTTCTCGGTCTCCAGCGGCAAGCTGCCGCGTTCCGCACAGAAGGTGTGGTTCGTGCGCTGTCCCGAGCTGTTCGACCGCGAGGGCATCTACACGCAGGACGCCGACGAGGCGCTGCGCTTCGCGCTGCTCTCGCGCGCGGCGATCGAGACGTGCCAGTGGACGCGCTGGGCGCCGGACATCGTGCACTGCAACGACTGGCACAGCGCGCTGATTCCGCTCTACCTGCGCACCGTGTACGCGTGGGACAAGCTGTTCGCGCGCACGCGCACCGTGCTCACGATCCACAACATCGGCTATCAGGGCGTCACCGGAACGGATCGGCTGAAGGACCTCGCGCTCGAAAATGAGCGGCGCTACCTCTACCAAGAGGACCTCAACGAGGGCCGCGTCAACTTCCTGAAGACCGGGATCCTGTACGCGCACGCGCTCACGACCGTGAGCAAGACCTACGCGCGCGAAATTCAGGGCGATGAGCACGGCATGGGGCTGCAGAGCCTGCTGCGCCAGCGCGCCGATGCGCTGTTCGGCATCCTCAACGGCATCGACGGCGAAGAGTGGAATCCGCGCAAGGACGCGCTGATTCCCGCGACGTTTCACGCTCGGGACCTGCGTGGCAAGGAAGCGTGCAAGCGGGCGTTGTGCGAGCGTTTCGCCCTGCCCTTCGACGCTCGCGCGCCGCTGCTCGGCATCGTCTCGCGCCTGACCGTGCAGAAGGGCTTCGAGCTCCTCTCGGACATCTTGCCGGTGCTGCTGCACCGCGAGGACCTGCGGCTCGTCGTGCTCGGCAGCGGCGACGAGCGCTACGAACGCTACTTCAAGTGGCTCGCGGGCGCATTCCCGAAGAAGGTCGCGTTCCAGGCGGGCTTCGACAACGCGCTCGCCCACCAGATCGAGGCCGCTTCGGATATGTTCGTGATGCCGTCGCGCTACGAGCCGTGCGGCTTGAACCAGATGTACAGCCTGCGCTACGGAAGCGTGCCGATCGTGCGTCGAACCGGCGGCCTCGCCGACACCGTGGAGCCATGGGACGCATCCAGCGGCACGGGCACGGGTTTTGTGTTCGACGAGTTCAAGCCCGAGGCGCTGCAGGACGCGCTGCGCCGCGCGCTCGAGGCGTGGAAGCACGAGAGCGCGTGGGCGGCGCTCGTGCAAAACGGCATGGCGCAGGATTTCTCCTGGGAGCGCCGTGTCACCGAGTACGTCGCGCTCTACACGCGTCTGGTCCCGCCGCGCTGACGCGGCCCACGTTCCCGAGGAAACACCGTGAACATCCTGTTCGTCGAGCCGGCCTTCCCGAAGAACCAGCGCGAGTTCGTGCGCGCGCTCCACTCGATCGGCGTGCGCGTCACGGGCATCGGCGAGTCGCCCGCCGGAGCGCTCGACGAGGAGCTCAAGCACTGGCTGCATCGCTACGAGCAGGTGCGCTCCGTGACCGACGAGGGCGCGCTGCTCGACGCCGTGCGGCGCTGCCAGTCGCGCGAGTGGGTCGACCGGCTCGAGTGCACGGTCGAGGCGCACATCTTGCCGGTCGCGCGCGTGCGCGAGGCCTGCAACATCCCCGGCACGAGCGTGCGCACCGCGTTCTTGTGTCGCGACAAGCCGGCGATGAAGGACGCGCTGCGCGCGGCGGGCGTGCCCTGCGCGGCGTCGACGGGTGCGGAGAACGCGGACGACGCGCGAAGGTTCGCCGCGGAGATCGGCTATCCGCTGATCCTCAAGCCGCGCGCGGCGGCGGGTGCGGCCGGCACGTACAAGGTGAACAACCCCTCCGAGCTCGAGAACGCCATCCGCGACTGCCAGCTCGACCGCGGCAACCCGACGGCGGTCGAGGAGTTCGTCGAGGGCCACGAGGGCTTCTACGACACGCTCACGATCGACGGCGTGGTGCAGCACGACTTCATCTCGCACTACTACCCCAACGTGCTCGAGGCCATGCGCACGCGCTGGATCTCGCCGCAGATCGTGGTCACCAACCGCATGAACGCGCCGGACTACGGCGAGCTCAAGGCGCTCGGCCAGAAGGTGATCACGGCGCTGGGCATCGGCACGAGCGCGACGCACATGGAGTGGTTCTTCGGGCCCAAGGGCCTGCGTTTTTCGGAGATCGGCTGCCGGCCGCCGGGCGTGCGCGTGTGGGACATCTACTCGCGCATCAACGACTTCGACCTGTACCGCGAGTGGGCCAGCGCGGTGTGTTTCGGCCGCATCGAGAAGCAGCCGTCGCGCGCGCGCGCGGGTGGCATGATCGCGCTGCGACCGGAGCTCGACGGGCGCATCAGCGGCTACGACGGCATGGACCGCGTGCAGGATCGCTGTGGCGAGCACGTGATCGACTGTCACCTGCCGCCGCCGGGGACGCCGACGCAGCCGGTGGGCTCGGGCTACATGGGCAACGCGTGGGTGCGCATGATGCACCCCGATTACGACGGCGTGCGCGAGGCGATGAACTTCGTCGGTGAGAACCTGAAGGTGCGCGCGCGCTCGGAGTGAGCCGCGCATCGAGGCACTCAGCGCCCAGAGCGCTCAGGCGAGACGAGCACGATGGAGCGAGGGGCGCGCATCCTGCTGCTGATCGCGTTCGCGGTGGGCTGCTCCGAGCCCGAGCCGGTCGATGCGCGCTCGGTCGTGCTCGTCACGCTCGACACCACGCGCGCCGATGCTCTGCTCGCGTTCGGCGGCTCGCGCGAGCTGGCGCCGACGCTCGAAACGCTGGCGCGGGAGAGCATTCGCTTCGTGCAGGCGCGCACCGTCGCTCCGCTGACGCTGCCCTCGCATGCGTCGATGTTCACCGGCCTCTATCCGCCGCGGCATGGCGTGCGCAACAACGGCCCCGCGAGCCTCTCGCGCGACGCCGAAACGCTGGCCGAGCGCGCGGCTCGCGCGAACTTCCAGACCGCTGGATTCGTCGGCTCGCTGGCCCTCGATCGAGCGTATGGGACGGCACAGGGTTTCGAAGTCTGGAGCCAGCCGACAGGTCGAGACGACCGAGTGCGGGGGCAGATCTGTGATCGCGGCGCGCGCGAGGTGATCGCGGATGCGCGGGCCTGGCTGGCGCAACGCGATCGCACGCGACCGTTCTTGCTGTGGGTGCACCTGTTCGATCCGCATGCGCCCTACGTCGCTGGGCCCGAGTGCGTGGAGCGCGCCGGAGGCCATCCCTACTGGGGCGAAGTCGTGGCGCTGGATGCGGAGCTCGCGCGCCTGTTCGACGACCTGCGGCGCGAGCAGTTTCTCGAGCGCGGCACCGTGTGCGTCGCGGGCGACCACGGCGAGGCGCTCGGCGAGCACGGCGAGGACACGCACGGCCACCACGTCTGGGACTCGACGCTGCGCGTGCCGCTGTTCGTGCGACTGAAGGGCGGGAGCGACGCGCGCGACGATGCGCGCATCGCCAGCGTCGTCGACGTCGCACCCACGCTCGCCCAAGCGATGCGGCTGAGTCCCTTCAGCGGGATCGACGGTCGCTCGCTGCTCGATGCGCCGAGCGAGGGGCGCGGCGTCTACTTCGAGTCACTCGCGGGCTGGGCGCGCTTTCGCTGGAGCCCGCTGTGTGGCTGGGCCAGCGACGAAGGCAAGTACGTGCATTCCACTTCGCCGCGTTTCACGCTCAGCGACGAGGACGAGCGGCGCGACGTCGACAGCCTGACGAGTCGCGCCGCCGAGGCGCAGCGTGCGAGAGCGGCTCTCCGCGCCGTGCTCTCCGCGCCGCGCTTGGCGGCGGACGGACTCGCCCCCTCCGAGTCGGGCGCGCTCGCGCTCGCGGCGCTCGGCTATGGAGACCGCGGCGAGCTCGAGCCCGAGTATCCCGATCCGCTGGAGGCGTCGAGCCTGCCCTCGCCGGACGCGAGCCTCGACGAATACCGCGCGTTTTCGGCCGCCATCGCGCTCGCCGCCACCGCACGCCATGAACTGGCCGTCGAGCGACTCGAGGAGCTGCTCGAGCGCAATCCGCGCAGCGTGAGCGCGCTGGACGAGCTCGCGGCTTCGCTGATCGCGCTCGAACGCTGGCAACGGGCGGTCGAAGTGTTGCTCGAGCGCCGCGAGCACTCGCCGGAGCGACTGTCGACGGAGCAGGGACTCGTGCAGTGCTACACCTCGCTCGGCGATGCGCGTGGCGCCCGTGTTCACGCTCTGCGCGCACTCGAGCTGCTCGTCGAGATTCACCGCCGACGTGGCGAGCTCGAGCGCGCCGCGAACTTTCAGGCGCTGCTCGACGCCGAGCGCGGGCGCTGAGGCCCGCTCACGCTCGCGCCGAGCGTGAGCGCGCGCCGAACAGCGCGACGAGCGAGCGGCCTCGCTCGACGAGGACGGCGGCGAGATCGTCGCACTGTGAATAGCACAGCGGGACGATCCACAGCGTCAGCACCGTCGACAGCGACAGGCCGCCGATGATGCAGGTCGCGAGCGCGCGGTAGTCGATGCCCTCGCTCGCGGGCTCGGCCAGCGCGGTGGGAACGAGCCCGATCACGGTCGTGAGGGCCGTCATCAGCACGGGTCGCACGCGCAGCGCGACGCCGCGCACCACGGCCTCGGTGCGAGCCAAGCCTTCCGAGCGCAGGCGCTGGATGCAATCGACGAGCACGATGCCGTTGTTGACGACGACGCCGATCAGGATGATCAGGCCGATCCAGCCCACCGAGTCCATGGTCGTGCCAGTGAGATAGAGCGTCCAGTAAGCGCCGACGAAGGCGAACGGGATCGTGGGCAGCACGGCGCCGGGCAGGATCAGCGACTCGAACAGGATGCACATCAGCACGAACACGAGCACGAGCCCGAGCAGCGCGGCAGAGCGCAGCTCCGAGAGCTCCTCGGCGGCGCGCGTGCCGACGAGATCGTCTTCGCCCACCGAGTAGCCGCGCGGCAGGTCGAGCGCGCGGATCGCGGCGTAGCCGGCGTCGGAGAGCTCCTTCTGGCGCCGCGGATCGTCGACCCGCGCCGTGATGGTGGCGGTGGTCTGGCCGTTGCGACGGGCGATCGTGCGGCTGCCGCTTGCGAACTCGAAGCGCGCGAACGAGGACAGCGGAACCGAGGACTCGCCCCCGAACACCTCGAGGTCGCGCAGCGTGTCGAGGCCCGCCACCTGCTCCTCGTCGAACTCGATCAGGAGCGGCACTTCGCGGGCCTGTTCCTGAAACCGCGGCAGCTGCCAGCCGCGCAGCGCCCAGCCGATGCTCTGCAGCGCGCTCGTCGCGGAAATGCCGAAGCCCTGCGCGACATCGGGATCGAACACGACCTTCACTTGGCTCTGGGCCGAGCCCTCTCTCGACGCGACGCCAAAGAGGCCCTCGATCTCCTCCAGCGCTTCCGCCGCGCGTTCGGAGATCTCGGCGAGCCGTTCCGAGTCAGGGCCGACGATGCGGAACACGACCGTGTTGCGGTTGCGCTCGTTGGCGCCATTCTCGTCGTTCGAGAGCCGCACGCGCTGCCCCGGACGCGCGACGAGCTCGCGACGCACATCGCGCTCGAGTGTCTCGTAGTCCGCGCGCGGCACGGCCGTATCCCAGTAGAGCGTGATGCGCCCGCCGCGCGTGTCGAAGCGCAGCGCGAGGTGATCGAAGCCGATGCGCTCACGGCGCGCTTCGAAGAAGCCCTCGTAGTGGCGCATCTCGTCGGCGGCTTCCTGCAGCGTGAAATTCTCCTCGAGGTCGACCTGCACGGAGAGCCGCGCGGTGTTGCTGTCCTCTCCGAAGGCCGCGACCGACATGTGCGTGGCCGGCCACGCGATCGAGAGCAGCACCGCGAGGGCCGCGAGGCTCGCGGCGAAGCGGTGCTCCATGGTCCAGCGCAGGAGGCGCGTGTTGACCGCGATGACCATGTCGACGAGGTTGCGCTGCGCGGGGACGAGGTCGCGAGCGCGCTCGAGCGGCTGGCGCAAGGATGCCGCCACTCGCGGCAGCACGACCAGCACGACGAGCAGCGCGAGCGGAAGCGCGAGGGCTTCGAGCATCCACGCGAGCCCTTCGTCGAGGTTGGGAGTTCCACTCCAGCCGAAATCGCTGCCCGTGCGCCGACCGAGCGCAAGCGCGTCGAACGCACGCCATGCCGCCACTCCAGCGAGCGCGGCGAGTGCGACGGCGCAGGCCCAGCGCACACGCACCAGCGCCTCGCTCGCCGCCGCCACCGGGCCGCGCAGCAGTTTCGCGCTCCACTCGCCGATCCGCAGCAGGGCGCCGAAGGCGTGTGCCACGCTTCGAGCGGGCAGCGCGGCCAGCGGCTCGCACCAGCGAGCGACGCGCTCGGCGCTCGGCGAGCGCTCGTCGACGACGCGCGCGGCGATCACGGGCAGGAACACCAGCGCCGCGACCAGGCTGAACGCGAGGCTCAGGCACAGGGGATTGCCGAGCTCGCCGAACATCAGCCGCAAGAGCGGGTTTTCGTTCATGAAGATCATCGGCAGGAAGACGACGATCGTCGTGAGCGTGGAGAGCGCCACCGCGAGCGCGACCTCGCGGGTTCCCTCCGCCGCCGCCGCATGGCCGCTGCGCCCCTCCGCGCGCAGGCGCGAGATGTTCTCGATCACCACGACCGAGTTGTCGACCAGCATGCCCATGGCGAGCGTGATGCCCGTCATGGTCAGCACATTGAACGTGTGGCCCGTGAAGTAGAGCCACGCGACGGCGACGAGCGCCGAGAACGGAATCGAGAGCGCCACGGCGAACGTCGAGCGCACGCGCCGCAGGAACACGAACAGCACGATCGACGCGAGCCCGCCGCCCCACAGCGACGCGTCGCGCAGCGCCGAGAGCGACGAGCGGATGAAGTCGCCCTGATCGAAGAGCGGCAGGAAGCGGAACCGCCCCGCGAGGCGCGGATCCTGCTCCAGCTCGGCGAGCGCCGAGCGGAGTCGATCGCAGGTCTCGACGACGTTGGCCTGACTGTCCTTCTGGACCTCGCCGTAGTACGCGTACTGACCGTCGATCCTAAACAGCCGGTTGCGCACGCTCTTGGCCGAGATCACGCGCGCGACATCGGACAACACGAGTCCGTTGCCGATCGGATACCGCTCGATCTCCTCGAAGTCGCGAAAGCGCATGTCCGAGCGCAGCAGCACGCGCATCTCGCCATCCTCCACCTCGCCGAGCGGCAGGGCGAAGTTGTCGCGCGAGAGCCGTCCGATCAATGCTCCGATCTCGAGCCCCGCCGCGCGCACCCGATCCTCGTCGAGCAGGATGCGCACCGTGTCGTCGAGCACGCCCCAGACCTCGACCTTGCCGACGCCGTCGACGCCCTCGAGCCGCCGCTGGATCACGCTGTCGAGCAGGAAGTCCGTGCGCGGATCGTCGCCCGGATGCAGGATCGCGAACCACAGGATCGGCAGGCTCGCGTTGGACCAAGAGTAGACGCCGACTTCCTGCACCGTGGCGGGCAGCTGCGGCCGCGCGCGCTCGACGCGGTCGCGCACTTCGGCCTTGGCGAGTTCCATGTCGACGCCGCCGTCGAAGCGCACGAAGGTGAACGCGCTGTCATCGCTCGAGCTCGAGTCGAGCTCCTCGATGCCGCTCAGCGTGCGCAGTTGCTCCTCGATCACGCGCACGACTTTCTGCTCGTTCTCCAAGGCGCTCGCGCCCGGATTCGCGATCCACACCTGCAGGCCCGGCTCGACGAAGCCGTCGGGCATGAGCTGCACGGGAATGCGGACGTAGGCGAGCACGCCGATCACGAGCAACGCGACGAAGATCACGAGCAGCGCGACGGGACGCCGCACCAAACGCGCGTAGAAGCCGCCGTGCGCACTCACACCGACGTTCTCCGCGCGAGCGCTCGCTCGATCCAGCCCTCGGTCAGGGCGTACAGCGAGGGGATGACCACCAGCGTGAGCAGGGTCGAAACCGAGAGGCCCGCGATGACGGTGATCGCCATCGGCGCGCGGATCTCGGCCCCTTCGCCGGCTCCGAGCGCGCCGATCCACGGCAGGCCCTCGAGCCAGCCCGTCATCGGCAGGAGTCCGATCACGGTCGTGCCGGTGGTCATGAAGATCGGGCGCAGGCGCGTGGGACCGGCCTCGAGCAGGGCGTCGCGGATCGACAGGCCCGCCGCGCGGTTCTGGTTGCAGCGGTCGACGAGCACGATGGCGTTGTTGACCACGATGCCCGCGAGCAGGATCAAGCCGATGAACACGATCACGGAAATGGGAATCGAAAGCGCGAAGAGCGCCGCCACGACGCCGATCACGGCGAGTGGCATCGTCAGCAGGATCACCAGCGGCTGAACGAGCGATTCGAACTGGCACGCCATCACGACGTAGACGAGGAACAGCGCGAGCGCCAGCGCGCCCTTCAGGCTCGATTGCGCCGCGTCCATCTCGCGTTTCTGGCCTCCGAGCTCGACCGTCACGTCATCGGGCAGCTCGAGGCTCGCGAGCTCGCGCTCGATGCGCTCGGCGAGAGCGCCGAGATCCGCGCCGGTGGGGGAGCCGGTCACGACGATGGCGCGCGTGTTGCCGATGCGGCGGATCTCCGCCGGACCTTGCACGGGCTCGAGCTCCGCGATCGAGCGCAGCTCGACCGGCGTCTTCGACGACGGGTTCACCACGAGGTGCATCACGCGCTCGAGGCGTCCGAGTTCCACCTCGTCGCCTTGCACGCGCACGTCGATCTTCTCCTCGCCGTCGGTGAAGCGCGTGCTGACGTTGCCGAGCACTTGATCGCGCACGAGGTTCGACACCGCCGTGAGATCGAGGCCGTATTCGAGCGTCTTGTCGCGATCGAACGTGACGCGCAGCTCGGGGAAGCCGACCCGCAGGCTGGTGCGCACGTCGGCGAGCCCCGCGAGCCCGGAGAGTCGTTCGAACACCTCGTTCCCGACGCGCTGCATGGCCTCGAGGTCGTGCCCGAGCACCTCGACCGTCACCGGCGCGTCGATCGCGAAGGGCGTCGGCCGCTGGATGTCCACCGAGGCGACATCGGGGCTGCTCGCGCAGAGCTCGCGCACCGCGGCGAGGATCTGCTCCTCGCTTTTTCGCACCTGCGGCTCGGGCGCGAGCCGCACGCACAATCGCGCGGTGTGCTTGCCCTCGACCTCGCGCGTGAGCGTGTCCTTCTCGACGCCCACCGTGAGTGCGGTCAACTCGACGCCGGGGATTTCGCGCACGCGTGCGTCGAGCCCGCGCAGCACCTCGTCCGTGCGCTCGAGCGGCGTGCCGATCGGCAGCGCCACGTGGGCCGTGAACTCGCCCTGTCGGATCTCGGGAATGAGCTCGATTCCGAGGTCGCGCGACGCGTGCAGCGACCACGCGAAGAGCGCGGCCGACACGAGCGTCACCGTGCCCGGAGCAGCGAGCGCCGCCGCGAGGATCGGTCGGTAGCCGCGCTCGAACATGGTCCAGCCGCGGTCGAACAGCCAGCCGGGGAACCACAGCAGTCGGCCGAGCAGCCACGCGAGCGCGACGAACGCGGACGCGACGAGCACCAGCGCGACCGAGGCGAGTCCGAGGACGAACTTCGCCAGCCAGCCGACCACGCGCGGCGCCGCGGAGCCCGCGCTCCAAGGCTCAGCGCCGAACGAAGGCCACGCGAGGCGCACGGCCAGTCGCCCGAGGCTCGCCATCGAGCGCTGGTGGCTCGACCAGTCGAGGCCCTCGAAGAGTCCCTGCCCGTCGCCGCTCTCGACGCGCGCGAACGATTCCACCGAGAGCCACTCGCGCGAGGCGAGCATCGGAATGAACAGCACCGCGACGAGCAGCGACACGAGCAGCGAAGCCACGACCGTCAGCGACTGGTCGCCGAACATCTGTCCCGCGATGCCGTGCACGAACACGATCGGCGCGAACACGGCCACGGTGGTCAGCGTGGAGGCCGTGATCGCTCCGGCCACCTCGCGCACGCCGCGCACGGCCGCCGCACGCAGGGAGTCGCCCTCTTCGCGGCAGCGCGTGATCGACTCGAGCACCACGATGGCGTTGTCGACGAGCATGCCGACGCCGAGCGCGAGCCCGCCGAGCGACATGATGTTGAGCGAAACGTCCGCGATGTACATCGGCGCGAACGTGACGACCACCGAGACGGGGATCGAGAGCGCGATGATGGCGGTCGGCACGAGTCGACGCAGGAACGCGAGGATCACGACCACCGCGAGGATCGAGCCGATCACCGCCGAACTCTTGACGTCGTCGACCGCCGCGCGGATGAACGTCGACTGGTCGGAGAGCAGCTCCATGCGCGCGTCGCGGCGGTAGCGATGGGCGAGGAAGTCCGCGCGCGAGCGCTCGCCGAGCGCCGCGGCGGTGCCGCGCGCGTGCTGCTCGCGCGCCACGCGGCGCTCCTCGTCGTTGCCGAACACGCGCCGCTTCACGCTGTCGGAGAGCGCCACGATGTTCGCGCCCGCCTCGCGGTAGATCGCGATCTCGACGGACTCGCGGCCGCTGATGCGGCTCGTCACTTCGCGCTGGGCGAAGGTGCGCTCGACCGTGGCGACGTCGCGCACGCGGATCGTGGCCGCGCCGCGTTTTTCGAGCGCCAGATCCGAGATTTCGTCGAGGTCGCGGAACTCGTTCTGCGTGCGCACGAGGTACTCGGTCGAGCCCTCGCGAATGAGCCCCCCCGAGGCGTTGATGTTCTCGGCCGCGAGGCGGGCGGCGAGCGCGGCGGGATCGAGCTGGCGCGCCGCCATCTTGAACGGGTCGAGGCGGACCTTGATCTCGTCCTCGAGCCCTCCGCGCACCTGCACGGCCGCGACGCCCGGGATCGACTCGAGCTCGCGCTTGATGCGTTTCTCCGCCAGCCAGCGCAGGTGGATCAGCTCGTCCACGCGCGGCGCCTCGCCGTCCGCGCCCGTGGCCGTCAGCCCGATGCGCAAGATCGGATCGAGGTTGGGGTCGTAGCGCAGGATCAGCGGCCGTTCCGCGCCCTGCGGCAGGAACACGCCGTCGAGCTTGTCGCGCACGTCCTGCACCGCGAAGGTCATCGAGGTGCCCCAGTCGAACTCGAGCAGCACGTCGCTCGTCTCCGCGCGCGAGATCGACGTCGCGCGCACGAGCTTCGGCAGCGTGGAGAGCGCCTCTTGGAGGCGCACCGAGATGCGGTCTTCCACGTCGGCGGGCGCCGCGCCCTTGTAGGTCGTGCGCACCGTGAGCGTGGGGTAGCTGATCTCCGGCAGGAGGTCGACCTCGAGCTTGCCGAACGACACGAAGCCGAACACCGCGATGGCGACGATGATCATCAGCACCGCCACCGGCCGGTCGGTGACGAAGCTCGCCGCGCCGCTCCGCTCGTCGCGCTGCATGTCCGCGGCGACCTAGCGCGCGCTCTCGGACGTCGCGACTTCTGCGCCGTCCTCGAGGTCGCGATTGCCGACCACGACGACGCGCATGCCCGCCGCGAGCGTCGCCCCGCCGCGCGCGATCACCTCGACGCCGTGCTCGTCGCTGAAGCCCTCTTCGATCTCGACCGCCCGCGCGCGGCTTTCCTCGACCACGAAGATCGTGCTGCGATCACCCTCGCGCCGCACGGCGCGCTTGGGAACCACGAGCGCGTTCGCGTGCCGGTCGGTGACGATTTCGAGCCGCACGAGCATGCCGGGCAGGAGCCGCGCGCTCGCATCGGAGAGCGCCGCGGGCTGCATGCGCGCCGTGACGCGGAAGTTGCCGCTCGCCGCGTCGATCGTCGGCGCCACGCGCTCGATGGTGCCGCGGAATTCCTTGCCGGGCATCGCTTCCGCGCTCGCGCGCACGGCCAGCTCGGCCACGCCGCCCGCGGACGCGACCCCGCCCTTGAGCGCGGCGCGGAACACCTCGAGCTCGCGCTGCGGGCGGTAGAACACGGCGCGCAGCCGCTGTGGATCGGTGAGCGCGAAGCACAAGGTCGAAGGCGAGAGCGTGTCTCCGACCTTGATCGAGCGCTCGGCGATCACGCCCTCGACGGGCGCGACGATGCGCGTGTAGGAGAGCTCGAGCTCGGCGCGTTCGACCGCGACGCGCGTGCGCACCAGCGCCGTCTCGCCGTTGTGCTCCTCGACCCGCGCGCGCTCGAGCGCGAGCGCGTTCTGCCCGACGTCAGCGAGCGAGCGGTCCTGCGCGAGCGCGCTCGCCTCGAGGTCCTTGCTCGAAATCAGCGCGGGTCGGTCGCCGCCGCTCTCGGAGAGCGCGACGTTGCGCTCGTGGTCGCGGCGCGCCTGAAGGGCCGAGCGCTCGGCCGCGTCGAGTCGTGCCTGCGCCTCGCGCACGGCGAGCGCCAGCTTGGGGCGGTTGGCCTCGGCGTCGACCGCCGCCGCGCGCGCGTCGGCGAGCCGCAGACGCGCGTCGCGGTCGTCGAGCTCCGCGAGCACCGCACCGGCGGCGATGACGTCGCCCTCCTCGACCGACAGCGCCGTCACCACGCCGCTCGCGCGCGGAAAAACCTGCACGAGCGACTCGCTCTCGACGCGCGTGGCGGTCTCGAGCTTGCGCACGACCTCGCGCTCGACGAGCGGTTCGGTCACGACCCGCACCGCCTCGCGCGCCTTGGCGCCCGAGAGCTCCTCGGCCTCGGCCGAGGTTTCCAACGAGCAACCCCAAGCGAGCGCGAGCAGGGAACCGGCGAGAATGGTCGCGAGCGGGCGACGGTGGCGGGTGGTCATCGAGGGCGGTCCTGACTTGGGGGCGCGCTGCCGAGGGAGTCGCGGGGGCCGGTACACTCGAGCGCACCCATGCTCACACCGGCGCAAGCGCTGCAGCGGATTCTAGGGCTCCTGACCCCGCTCGCCCAAGTCGAGGCGGTGGCGCTCGAGCGCTCGGTCGCGCGCGTGCTCGCCCGCGCACCGCGCTCGGACGTCGATCTGCCGCCGTTCGACAAGAGCGCCATGGACGGATTCGCGGTGCGCAGCGCGGACTTCGGTCCCGAGGGCCTGCGCGAGCTCGCGCTGTTGGGGGAGAGCCGCGCCGGCGCGCCTTTGCGCGCCGAGGTGGGGCCGGGCGAGTGCGCCGCCATCTATACGGGTGCGGAGCTGCCGCGCGGGGCGGACGCGGTCGTGATCGTCGAACAGTCGCGGGCCCTCCCCGACGGCCGGGTGCGGCTCGAAGACCGGCCCAAGCCGGGCCAGCACCTGTGCCGCCGCGCGTCGGACCTCGCGGTGGGCATGCCCGTGCTCGCCGCGGGCCGTCGGGTGCGCGCCGTCGACCTCGCGCTGCTCGCGGCGGTCGGTTGCGAGCCCGTGCCGGTCGTGCGCCGACCGCGCGTCGCGGTGCTGACGAGCGGTGACGAGCTCGTCGCGCCCGACGCCCTGCCCGGCCGCGGCCAGATCCGCGAGGGCAACACCCTGCACCTCGCGGCGATGGCGAGCGCCGCCGGGGCCGAGGTCGTGCTGCGCGGCGTCGTGCGCGACGACGAGGGCGAGCTGCGGCGCGCCTTCGAAGACGCGCTCGAGCGCTGCGACGCGCTGCTGACGACCGGCGGCGTCAGCATGGGCAAGTACGACCTCGTCGGGGCGGCGCTCGAGCGCTGCGGCGTGCGCGGCGAGTTCCACAAGGTCGCGATCAAGCCCGGAAAGCCGCTGTGGTTCGGCGTGCGCGGCTCGGTGCCGGTGTTCGCGCTGCCGGGCAATCCGGTGTCGTGCCTCGTGAACCATGAAGTGTTCGTGGCGCCGGCGCTGCGCGTGCTCGGCGGAGAGGCGCGGGCGGAGGTGCTCGCGCGGCCCGCCCGCGGTCGCTGGCGCGGCACGGCGCGCGGCCCCAACCCGCGCGAGCAGTACCTGCCGGTGCGTCTGGAGCCCGCCGACGACGGCGGCATGGACCTCGTTCCGGTGCCTTGGAACGGCTCGGCCGACGTGGTCGGGATCTCGCGCTGTGCGGCGCTCGCGGTGCAACTCGCCGACGCTCCGCTCGCGCCCGGCGACGTGCTCGCCTACCGCCCGCTCGCCTGAGCGCCGCGCGGCCGCGTCGGGCGAATCGCCTTTGTTGTTGAACCGCGGCGCTCGTCCGCGCTTGATCTCCCACGTTCCCATGGAAGTCACTCGCCTCGTCCGCCTGCTTGGCCTGCTGGTCGCCTTTGCGCTCCTGTGGGCCGCGAGCCCCGGCGTGCTGTGCGACAGCGGCGTGTGGCCGCTCGCGGTGCTCGCCGTAGCGTGCTGGGCGCGCTACGCCTCCGCGAGCGGGCCGTGGGCCGCCGGCATCGAGTGCTTGTGCGCCGCGCTCGGCTGGTGCCTCGTGATGAGCTGGGCGGCCAAGGTCGCCAGCCAGACCCTGTGGTTCATCGGCCCGGGGCTCGGCCTGTACTTCGTGGCGCAGGGCTGGGCCCTGCGCGCGCTCCGGCGACGGCTGCCGCTTTCGCTCGCCACGCCGCTCGCGTGGCTGCTGTTCGAGACCCTGCGCGCCGCGCTCGAGCCGCCGTTCGGCGTCTCGTGGATGCGGCTGGGAACGCACCTGCACGACACGCTGTGGATCTCGGGCTCCGCGCGCGTGTGGGGCACGCCGGGACTCACGCTCGTGCTCGCGACCCTCGGTGGCGCGCTCGCGGATCTGTGGGAGCGCTACGTCGACGGCATCGGGAAGGGCACGCGCGCGTGGCCGCTCGCCATCGGGCTCCTGCCGCTGGTGGCCGCGATCGTGCTCGCGCGCCTCGTGAGCGCGCCCGCGACCGAGAAGGGTCCGCGCGTGCTGCTCGTGCAGCCGGGCTTCGAGCAGCGCCGCAAGCAGCAGTCCGACCAGTCGCGCGCGATGATGGACGAGCAGATCGACCTGACGATCGAGGGGTTCATCGCCTCCCAGACGAGCGGCGCGCCCGACCCCGATCTGGTCGTGTGGGCCGAGACGAGTCTGCGCATCCCGATCGTCTCGGAGGACCTCGCGGCGGCCTTGGAGAACGGCGCGCGACTCGACCCGTGGCGCGGCGGGGGCCTCGACGCGGCTTGGGCCCGCCGCGCGCGCGCCAACGAGCGCGAGTGGATCGACGGCCTGCTGTTCGGAGCCGGTGGGCGCAGCCCGATCCTGCCCTTGGGCACCGTGTTTCTCTCCGGCGCCGAGTACCTGCGGCCGGTCGACGGGCGCGTGCGCTTCCAAAACGCGGCGCTGATCTGGACCGGACCGGGCCGCACGCGGGTCGGTCCGGCCGCCAAGCGGCACCTCGTTCCCGGAGCCGAAACCATGCTCGGGCTCGAGCACTTCGGCATCGTGCGCGAGGTCATCTCGGAGCTCGCCGGCTACATCCCCGACTTCCTCGGACCGGTGGGGGATGACCCCGTGCTGGCCTTCAGCGCCAGCGACGGACGCAGCTATCGGCTCGGCGCCGCGGTGTGCTTCGACAACGCCTTCGACGACGTTTTCACCGACGCCGTGCGGCGTGCGGATGTCGACTTCCACGTGGTGGTGTCCAACGAGGCTTGGTTCGAGCGCAGTCAGGAGAGCGAGCAGATGCTGGCCTTTTCGCGGCTCGCGGCGCTCTCGACCGGTCGCGCCGTGGTGCGCGCGACCCAGTCCGGCACCTCGCTCGTGATCGGGCCCGATGGCCGCGACGTGGCGCGCCTCGTCGACGAGCGCGGCGAGGACGAGATGGTGCGCGGCTTCCTGCTCGCCAACGTGCCCGTGCCGATCGCGTCGCGCACCCCCTTCGAGGCGTCCGGCCGTGCCAACGACGTTGCGGCGCGCACGCCCTTCGTGCGGCTCGAGCGGCTGTGGTTTGCGCTGTTCACGGGCCTGCCGCTGCTCGCGCTCCTCGCCGCCCTACGCGGTGGTGGAAAGGGCGGTGGCGGAAAGGGCGGCGGCGGAAAGGGCGGCTCCAAGTCCGCGAGCAAGGGCTCGAAGGGCGCGGCGTCGCAGCGGTTACCGGAGTCCGACGAGGGATAGGAGGAGGCGCGCTCGCCCCCCCGCGGGGCGAGCCTTCGCGGAGAGTGCCAGCGCGACCTTGACCCTCTCGAAGCCGCACCCCTATACTCCCGCCCCACTGTCCCACCCCCCGTTCGAGCGCCGCCCCGATGCGGTCCTGACCTCCCGCGGTTCGACCCCGCACCCGTGGTCGGCGCCTCGGACAGCCCGCTCCGCGGACCTACTAGACGCCTGCAACGGAACCCCCGCTTCTTCCGGAGACGTATGAGCACCATCGGTAAGATCCTCCTCGCCCTGAACCTGATCCTTGCCGGCGCCTTCCTCGGGTGGGCCGCGAACAGCCTCAACAAGACCGAAGAGCTGAAGAAGGCCAAGGACGCCGAGATCGCCAAGCTCTCGAAGCAGTCCACCGAGCTGCAGAGCCAGCTCGACTCGGCCACCAGCAGCACCAACACCGAGCGCTCGGCCAAGGACGCCGCGCTCGCCGAGAGCCGCCAGTACAAGAGCGACGCCGAGCGCCTGCAGTCGGACCTCGACGCCGCCAAGCGCGCCAACGAAGGCCTGCGCGGTGACATCGCCAAGATCAGCGAGTCGGTGACGGGCATGGGCAACCAGCTCGAGAAGATCGACCGCGAGAAGACCGCCGCCCTCGAGGCCAAGGCAGAGGCCGAGTCGGCCCGCGGCGCCGCCGAGCGCAAGGCCGAGGCCGCCGAAGCCGCCCAGCGCGACGCCGAAGAGGCCAAGACCGTGGCCGACATGAACATCGCCGGCCTCGAGAAGGCCTTGGCCCAGTCGAGGAAGGAGACCGCCACGGTCCAGACCAAGTACGACACCCTCAAGGGCATCACCGGCGTCGCCGAGGGCGACGTGACCGCCATGCCGCTGATCGAGGCGCAGGTCGTCAAGGTCGACTACAGCCTCAAGCCGGGTCTGGTGGCCCTCAACGTCGGCAAGAACGCCGGCGTCGCCCGCGGCCACACCTTCGAGATCTACGCCGGCACCGAGTACAAGGGTCAGGTCAAGGTCGAGACCGTCACGGACGACACCTGCGCCGCGCTGATCGTGCTCTCCAAGGGCAGTGCGAAGATGAACGCGGGCGACCGCGCTTCGACCCGCCTCTAAGCCACGGCTCCCAACCCCCCGAGGTTCCACCATGGCGAAGAGCACCCGTCCCGCGAAGGCCGACAAGAAGGCCGCCGCCAAGTCCGCCAAGACCGCCAACGTCGAGGTCGTCGAAGAAGCCGAAGGCATGGGCTTCGTCGAAGCCGCCACGATCGTCACCGCCCTGGTGATGATCGCCGCGATCGTGCTCGTCGACCACGAGCTCGGTGCCCTCGGGCAAGGTGTCTTCTTCTAGGGCGTCTTCTTCTAGGGCGCCTTTCCATACGGCGCGGCACGCGCCCGCTCGGCCTTGGCCCTGAGCGGAGCGGCAACCCCAGCGGCCGGTGCGACTCGAGTCGAGTCGCGCCGGCCGCGGTCCTTGCGGCCGAGCGCAGGAACCGACTTGCGGCCCCGCGCAGGAACCAACTTGCGGCCCCGCGCAGGAACCGACTTGCGGCTCGGCGAAGGAACCGATTCGCGGCCCTTGTTCGGAGGAACACTCGCCGCCGCGCTCGCATGGACGCCTTGGGCGGCACTCCTTGGACGGGCTCCTCGCGCTCGCCGTCCGTCGTCGGTGCGACGCGGTTTTTCCGCGCAACCACGCGCTTTTTCGTCGGCGGATCGCAAAAAAAGATTCGAGCGCGTGCGAGCGTTCCTAGGCCCTCCATGCCTAGAATCGGGACAGCCGAGGCGCGTGGACGTGCGAGGGGTCGCCCGTCGTCGACCTCGGCCTTCGCACCGATCATCCCGCTGGTTCACGGGGTCGCGCGCTCGCCGCAGCGACCCCTTCCAAGAGCGATCCAACCATGGGCAGCGTCTTCAAGCCGATTGAATGGGCCCTCGGCCGTTTCTCGGTCGACATGGGCATCGACCTCGGCACCGCCAACACCCTCGTGTGTGTCCGCGGCCGCGGCATCATCCTGAACGAGCCGAGCGTCGTGGCCGTCAAGAAGGGCACCAACGAGGTGCTGCTCGACGGCATGGCGGTCGGCAGCACGGCCAAGGCCATGCTCGGCAGGACGCCGGGCAACATCGAAGCCATCCGCCCGCTGCGCGACGGCGTGATCGCGGACTTCGAGGTGACCGAGCGCATGCTGCGCTACTTCATCACCAAGGTCCACGAGGGCAAGACGTGGGTCAAGCCGCAGGTCGTGATCGCGGTGCCCTACGGCATCACGGCGGTCGAGCGGCGCGCGGTGATCCACTCGGCGGAGCGCGCGGGTGCGCGCCGCGTGTACTTGATCAACGAGACCATGGCGGCGGGCATCGGCTGCGAGCTGCCGGTGACGGACGCGCGCGGCTCGCTGGTGGTCGACATCGGCGGCGGCACGACCGAGATCGCGGTGCTCGCCCTCGCCGGCGAAGTCTCGGCCACCAGCCTGCGCGTCGGCGGCGACGAGCTCGACGAGGCGATCGTCAATCACCTGCGCCGTCACCACAACCTCGCCATCGGCGAGCAGACGGCCGAGAAGATCAAGCTCACGATCGGTTCCGCGTGGCCCATGGCGCAGGAACTGTCGATGGAAGTGAAGGGCCGCGACACGATCCAAGGCCTGCCGCGCAAGACGGTCGTGACCTCGATCGAGATTCGCGAGGCGCTCTCGGAGCCCGTGCGCCAGATCTGCGAGGAGACGCGCCGCGTGCTCGAGGAAGCGCCGCCGGAGCTCTCGGCCGACATCGTCGACACGGGCGTCACGCTCGTCGGCGGTGGCGCGCTGCTGCTCGGCATCGCCGAAGCCATGGCCGAGCACCTCGGCATCCCGGCGCGCATCGGGCCCGATCCGCTGACGGCGGTCGCGCGCGGCACGGGCGTGTTCCTCGAGAAGCTCGACGTCTTCTCGAAGGTGCTCTCGACCGACGACGAGTCCTAGCGCGGCGGTGGCAGCCCGAGCGCGGGCGCCGAAGGTACGCGAAAATCGCGCCGCTTGCGCGTAGGATCGCCCTGCGTGAGGGGGACGGGAGGGAGATCGCTTTTCCTCGCCGTGCTGGTGGGCTGCGCGTGGCTCGCGCTGCGGCCCAACGCGCGCGTCGAGGGCTGGCTCGATGTGGCGCTCGCGCCGACGCGCGTCGTCGCGGAGCTGTCGGCGCCGCTGCGCTCGCTGCACACCGGCTCGATCTTCGCGGCCCAAGAGCAGCCGAGCGAGCGCGCACAGGCGGACTACGACCAGCGCCGCGCCCTGTACGAGGCCGAGCGCGAGGCCGCGTTGCCCACGCTCGCCGCGCTCTCGTTCGCGCGACGCTTCGTGCACGTCGAGGTCGTCGGAAGAAGGCCGGGTCACTTCGATCAGCTCGAGGTGCGCGTCGATGGCGACAGCTGTCGCGGGCTCGCGCGCGGCATGCCGGTCTGTCACGGCAACGTGTTCGTCGGACGCATCGTCGAGCTCGACACGCCGCGCGCGGGTCGCGCGTGGGTCGAGCTCGTCACGGCGCGGGACTTCGCCGTCGGTGCGCGCATCGACGCCGACGCGACGCACCCCGAGGTGCGCTGCGTGGTCGGCTCTCTCGCCCTGGTTTCGCGCGCCAGCGAAGGTCGGTTGTACCTCGCCGTGTCGACGCCGAGCTCGCGCTCGCCAGGCGCCGCGAACGCGTGCGTCGATGAGTCGCTCTCGCCGCTCGCGCGCTTCCCCGACCAAGCGCGCGGCTTCCTGCTCGGGCAACCGCAGCCCGACGGGGAAGGCGAGTGGGTGCTGCGACCGTTCGTGGACTTCCGCTCGGGTCTGTTCGAGCTCGTCGTCGCCGCACCGGCGGACATCGATCGGCCCGCGGACGTGCCGCTGCCCGACGAGTTGTTCGATGGACATTGGGCGAGCTCGCGCGTGCTCTCGGGCGGCGAGCCGAGCGCGGGGCGCGAGGGATTCGAGCTCTCGCTCGGCCGCTGGCAGGGTGCGGCCAGCGGAGCGGCGCTGGTGAGCGGTGCGCGCCTCGTCGGTCGCGTCGCGCACGCGGGCGCGCTGACGAGCGATGCCGTGGCGCTCGGCGACCGCGGATTTTCCGTGCCGGTGCTCGCCGCGATCCACGGCGCGCGCGCACCGCTCGTGCTCGGGGAATTCGTGTCGCTCGGACGCGCGCGCGACGCGCTCGTTTTCCACTGGGAAGCGCCGCTGGGAATCGCGGCGCGCAACGGCGCCGAACGCGTGCGCGCGAGTCTGTTCACGGGTTCGGGCACCGCGCTCGTGCCGCGCGGGCTGCTGCTCGGTGAAGCGTGGCTGCCGACCGGGCCCGGTCCGCACCGCGTGTCGCTGGAGACCGAGACCGGTCGCCCATCGCAGGGCGAGCTGTGGGTGCGCGTGCAAGCACCGTCGGAGAGTGCTCCGTGACCGTGCGCCGCGCGCTCGGCTGGTGCCTGCTGCTCGCCTACGCCGTGTGGGCCTGTGCGCTCGACGGCGCGTGGGCGTTCTCCGCGCGCGAGTTCGGCTGGCGCCCCGACCTGCTCGCCGTGCTGCTCATCGCGCTCGCGGCACGCTTGCCCGCCGGTGACCTGCCGTGGCTCGCGCTGTGCTGCGCGATCGCGCGCACGTCGGTGTCGATCGACGCACCCGTGACGAACTTCGCGCTCAGCTTCGGCATGGTCGCGCTCGCGCGCATGGCGCGCGGCATCGTCGACGTTCAAGGCGCGTGGCCGCGCTCGTTGCTGTCGGGCCTGTGCGCGGGACTGGGCGTCGTGTGGTGTGCGCTCGCGCAGGACGAGCGACTCTCGGCCGCGCGACTCGATGGTTTCGCGCTGCCGATGGACGTGTCGCTGACGCTCGCGGAGGCCGCGCGACGCGCGCTCTCCACGGCGGTCGCCGCGCTCGCGCTCGGCGCCGCCACCGCGCACTTGCCGGGCCTCGGTCCGCTGTGGAGGAGGGCGACGTGGCACGTCGGCGCATCGTCCCGCTGATCGTCGCGCTCCTGCTCGGCACGGCGCTGCTCGTGGCGCGCCTGTATCAGGTGCAGGTCGTCGAAGCGCGCACGTGGACGGCGCAGGCGGCGACCTTGGTGCGTTCCGGCACGGTGCGGCCCTACGAGCGCGGCGCCCTGCTCGATGCGCGGGGCCGTCCGCTCGCGCGCGACGAGCGCACCTATCGCCTGCTGTTCCAGTACCGCGACTTTCGTCGCGGGCATCCGCTCGGGCTGGTGGCGCACGCGCGCACCGCGCTGCTCGGCGAGCCCGTGCCGCTCGCGGACACGCTCGCCAATCTGCCGCAGTGGAGTGCGGAGCTCGCGGCGCTCGACGGCGCGACGCTCGAGCGCTTCGCGCGTGGCGAGCCCGTGCAACTCGGTGCTCGACTCGTGCCGGGCTGCGCGCGGCCGGAGCACGCGGCGCGTCGACTGCGGCGCAGCGATTTGCGCTTCTATCTCGCGCAGTTGTTCGGCCTCGATCGGGCTCAGGCGCGCACGTTCGTGCGTGGCCTCACCGAGGAGCCGGGCACGAGCGCGCTCGAGCTCGCGGCGCGCGCGCGCGGTTTGGCGTCGGTCGACGAGCTGCGCGCACGGCTCGCGCAGTCGCAGGTCGACTGTGCCGAAGACCTGACTCGACTCGCGTCGGGGCTCGATGCGGACGCACTCGCGGCGGGAGAGAGCTTGGCTCCGGGGCATCCCGTCGAGCGACTGATCGAGCGCTTCGAGGGCTGGCGCGCGCAAGTCGAGGACGACACGGCGACGGAGCTCTTCGAAGAGGCCTTCGGATTCGATCCCGGTCGCATCGAGGCGCCGACGCTGCACGCGAGCGTCGATCTCGAGTGGATCGAGGCCTTGCTCGGGTGGGACAGCGAGCGCAGCTTGCAGTGGCTGCTGCGCGCGCGCGAAGCGGCGCGCGAGACGCTGCTCGTGCGCGTCCCCGAGCGCATCGTCGCCGAGCTGCAGGTCGGCATCGCCGAGCGCGATGCCGCGGAACTCGTGCTCGAACGCATGGCGCTCGCGTTTTCCGCCGATCCGGAGCGCACGCTGCTCGAAGGCTGGCGCGCGTGCCCGCAGGCCTGCGTCGTCGGCGCGCTCGACGGGCTGTTCGACGTCGAGTTGCCCTCGGCGGAGGCGCTCTTGTTCCCGTGGCAGGATCCAAAGGCGCTGGGCGCGGCCGAGCCGGAGAGCGCGTCGTGGGAAGCGCTCGCGCGCGCGGAGCTCGGGCTCGATGCCGCGAGCGACGACGTCAGGGCGCTCGCGGCGGCTTGGTCGGCGGCGGTGGGGGAGCGCGTGCAAGCCAGCTTGGTGCGCGAACGACTGCGCGCGCTGTTCAGTCGCTGGGATCACGACCTGCAACTCGCCGTCGAGCGCGAGTTCGGCGCGCTGCTCGCGGCGGCGCGGGGCGCGGGGCGCGCACGTCTCGCCGCTTCCGAGGGACGGCTCGATCGCGCCGCGGAACGCGCGCGCTACGTGCTCAAGGACCGCGGGAGCCGGACGCTGGAGGTCGTGCGCTCTCCGAGCTACGCGACCGTGCACCTGATCTCGCGCCACGCCGATCGCTATGCGGGACTCGCGGTCGTGGAGGCGAACGAGCGCGTGACGCAGTTCGACGAGCGCGGTGGATCGCCCGCTCGCGCGCTTCTCGGAAGCGTCGGTGGACGCGAGTTGCGCGAGGATCTCGCCGAGGGCGAGTTGCGACGGCAGTTCGCGGAGTTGCGCATGCAGAGCGCGCGCAGCGAGGACGAGACGCGCGAGCTGCGTTTTCTCGCGCGGCGCATCCTGCGCGGCGACGAGCAGCGCGGACGCAGCGGGCTCGAGGCCTACTTCGATCCCGAGCTCGCCGGACGCAACGGCTATCGCGAGGTGCGCGGGCTTCAGAATCGGCTCGACGGCGTCTACCAGCTCGACCTGCCGCCGGAAGACGGGCTCGACGTGGAGCTGACGCTCGACAGCGAGTTGCAGCGCGCCGCGCTCGAGTGTTTGGCGCGGCCGGAGGGACCGCGGGATCCCAGCGCGCGCGACGCCGCGTGGCTCGCATCGCCCACGGGGGCGATCGTGCTGCTCGAAACCGATGGTGACGTGCTCGTTGCGGCGTCGTATCCCGATGTGCGCCGCGATCGGGGCGACACGCCATCTCACAAGGACCTGCCGCTCGAACGCACGTGGCGCAAGGCGCCATTCCAGCCGCCGGGCTCGTCGTTCAAGCCGTTCGTGGCCGCCTGGGGGCTCGCGCACGCCGGGCTCGATCCCATGCAGGCCGAGCCGTGCCAGCCGTTGCCGAGCGGCCGCGGCGCTGGCTACATCGACGTGCGCTGCGCATCGACGCACGGACACGGCATGCTCGGCCTTCGTCAGGCGCTGGCGCAGTCGTGCAACTCGTACTTCGCGCGCCTTGGCGAGCGCATCGAGCCCGAGCAGTGGCGCGCGCTCGCGGCGGAGTTCGGCTTCGGCGCGCCGACGGGCGTGCGCGCGCTCGGAAGGCGCCCGGGCATCGTCGAACACACGGTGCCGGGCCTGTTCCGCGGCGAGCTGGGGCAACGCGAAGCTCGACTGGCGGGCAACGGCCTGTCGGTGGTCGAGGCGACGCCGATGCAGATGGCGCGCGCGGTCGCGGGGCTCGCGACGGGCACGCTCCCCGAGCTCAGGATCGCGCGGCGCATCGGGGGGATCGAGCAGCCCTCGCGCGCGCGCGAGCTCGCCTTGAGCGCCTCGGCGCTCGCCTTCGTGCGCGATGCGATGGATGCGGTGGCGAACGAGCCGCAGGGCTCGGCGTTTGCGGCGCTCAACGCCGGAGAGCTCGGCCTGCGCATGGCGGCCAAGACGGGCAGCGGCGACATCGACAGCCGCACGGTCGTCGCCGCCGACGGTCGCGCGCGCGTTCGCAAGCACACTTGGCTCGTCGGCTGGCTGCCGAGTCACGCGCCGCGCCACGTCGTGGTCGTGTACTGCGAGGACACGTTGCAGACGGCGAGCAACAGCGCGATCTGGTTGGCGCGGATGTTCCTGCGCCGCCCCGAGGTGCGCGCGACGCTGCTCGCGGAGGAGCTGCGCTGATGGCCGGACCGTCGCCGATCGGACGCCAGCCGGACGCGCGCGCGTTCTCGTGGCGGCACGTGCAGTGGCTGCACGTCGATTGGCACGTGCTCGCGCTCGCGCTCAGCCTGCTGGCGCTCGGTCTGTTGTTCGTCGCGGCGATGGAAGGCGCGGATCGCGAACTGGGACGCGACGACATCCACTTCGCGGGACAGGTTCAGAAAGTCGTGCTGACGCTGCCCGCGCTCGCGCTCGGGCTGCTGCTGCGACCGCGCTGGTTGCGCGCGCATGCCTGGTGGGTGTACGGGGCCTCGCTCGCCCTGCTCGCTCTCGTCCCGTTGCTCGGTGAGTCGCGCAACAACGCGCGGCGCTGGATTCCGCTGCCCGGTGGCTTCGATCTGCAGCCCTCCGAGCTCGCCAAGCTCGGGCTCATCGTGGCGCTCGCGCGCGTGCTCTACACCTGTCGGCTCGAGCGCTGGGGCGACTGGGGGCGCCCCGCGCTGGTGCTGTGCGTTCCGATGGCGCTCGTCGCGCTGCAGCCCGATCTGGGCACGGCGCTCACGCTGGTGCCGATCTCGGTCGGGATGTTCTACGCGGCCGGCGCCTCGGGCAAGCGCATCGCCGGGCTCGCCCTCGCCCTCGTCGCCGTGTTCGCGCTCTGCTATCGCTTCGAGCTGATCCACGACTACCAGTTGCGTCGCGTGCAGACGTGGCTCGATTCGATGCGCCCCGAGGAACTGATCGAGGACCGCAACGGCACGGCGTTTCACACCTACCACGCGCGCGTCGCGATCGGCAACGGCGGCTGGTTCGGGCGCGGGCTCGGCCACGGTGTCTCCAACGAGGCCGCGATCCTGCCCGAGCGCGACTGCGACTCGATCTTCGCGGTGATCGCCGAGGAAGCGGGCTTCGTCGGCACGACCGGGCTGCTGCTGCTCTATGCGCTCTTCATCGCGCTGGTGCTGTGGAGTGCGAGCGGTGTGCGCGAGCGTTTTTCGCGCCTGCTCGTCACCGGCATCGGCCTGTACTTCGCGGCGCACTTCTTCATCAACATCGGCGTCAATCTGGGGCTGATTCCGATGACGGGGCTCACCCTGCCGCTGTTCTCGACCGGCGGCAGCTCCATGCTCGCGTGCTTCGCCGCGCTCGGTCTGGCGCTCGGTCAGAGCGCGCAGCGCGAGGCCGCGCTCGACGCCGACGCCTTCCGCGACTGAAGCGCCGCACGCTCTGCGTCGGCTAGGGCAGTTCATCCACCGTGCATGGGATGGTCATCTCATGCGCAACGTCCGTGGCAATTGCAGCCGCGCAGGGCGCTCCCTAGACTCCGGCCGCCGGTGTGATTCCCCATCCAACCCAGAAAGCGCGGGCCCCGTGGGCCTGCCGCCGGCACCCAAGGACCCCACCCCATGGAATACAACGCGATCGGCATGGTCGAGACCAAGGGCCTGATCGGAGCGATCGAGGCTGGTGACGCGATGGTCAAGGCGGCCGAGGTGGCGCTGTTCGGCAAGGTCAATGTGACCGCCGGACTCAACACGATGTTCGTCTCCGGCGAGGTCGGCGCGGTCAAGGCCGCCACCGATGCGGGCGCGGCCGCCGCGCGGCGCGTCGGCGAGCTCGTCAGCGTGCACGTGATTCCGCGCCCCCACGAGCAGTTGTGGAAGGTCCTCCCCGAGCTCAAGCCCGTGAAGAAGGGCGCTTGGGACGGCAAGGCGGACTGAGCCGACGCCGCGCGCCTAGGCCCGCCTCAGCGTGACGAACCTCGATCCCGACCTGCGCGCCCTGCAAGAGGTGCGCGACTGCGCGGAGCGCGCTTGGCGCGCCTGCGAAGCCGTGCATTCGTTCTCGCAGGAGCAGGTCGACGCGTTGTGCAAGTCGATGGCCGAGGCGGGCGCGCGCGCGGCCTACGACCTCGCCAAGCTGGCGGTCGAGGAGACCGGGATCGGGCGCGTGCACTACAAGGTGCTGAAGAATCTGTTCGGCTCCGAGGGCACGTGGGCCTCGATCAAGGACCTGCGCTCCGTCGGCATCGTGGCGCGCGACGAGCGCGCGGGCATCGTCGAGGTGGCGACGCCGGTGGGCGTGGTGGCGGGCATCATTCCGACCACCAACCCGACCTCGACGGCGCTGTTCAAGTCGCTGATTTCGGTCAAGGGCCGCAACGCGATCGTGATCAGTCCACACCCGCGCGCGAAGCGCTGCATCGGCGAGACGGCGGACGTCTTGCGCCGTGCGATCGAGCGCGCGGGCGGCCCGCCGGACCTCGTGCAGTCGCTCTCCAATCCGACGATCGAGTCCACCGGCGCGCTGATGAAGCACCCGCGCGTGTCGGTGATCCTCGCCACCGGCGGCACCGGACTCGTCAAGGCCGCGTACTCGTCGGGCAAGCCGGCCTACGGCGTCGGCCCGGGCAACGTGCCCTGCTACATCGATCGCTCGGCCGACGTCGCCGCTGCGGCGCGCGCGGTGGTCCAGAGCCAGAGCTTCGACAACGGAACGTTCTGCTGCTCGGAGCAGGGGCTGGTGATCGACGCGCCGATCCACGACGCGCTCGTGGCCGAGCTGCGCCGCAATGGGGCGCACGTGTGCGACGAGCACCAGACGCGCCTGCTCGCCGCGCTGTGCAACCGGGGCGGTCACATGAACCCCGAGGTCGTCGGGCAGGACCCCCACAAGCTCGCGGAATGGGCGGGTTTTTCGGTGCCGCGCGAGACGACGATCCTGCTCGCGTACCAAGGTGGCGTCGGCGCGGACTGGCCGCTGTCGATCGAGATCCTCGCGCCGGTGCTCTCGCTGCACGTCGTCGACGATTGGCGCGCGGGCTGCCGCATCTCGATGGACATGCTGCACTTCGATGGACTCGGGCACACCTGCGCCGTGTGGGCGCGCGACGAGCGCGTGCTCGAGGCGTGGTACCTCGAGAAGCCCGCGAGCCGCATCATCGTCAACGGTCCCTCGTCGCAGGGCGCGGTCGGCTACAGCACGAACCTCACTCCCTCGGTCAGCCTCGGCTGCGGCCCGCAGGCGGGGAACATCACCAGCGACAACATCAGCGCGCGGCACCTGCTCAACCTCAAGCGCGTGGCCTTCCCGCGCCGCGACTGGGAAGAGCTGCAGCGCCGCGACCATGCGCGCGCCGCGCGCATGAGCGGCGAGTCGAACCCGCGCGGTTCACTGCTGGGCGAGCTGCCGCCCGCGAGCACGAGCGAGCGTCCCGCGGCGGTGGCGAGCGCTCCGTCGAGCAACTGGAGTGGCAATCCGGTCTTCTTGCCGCGCGAGGGCGCGAGCGCCGCCTCGCGCGCGAGCACGGATTTCTCCGCGTCCGGCGGCGCCCCCGCCCCGCGTGCGTCCACACCCGCCCCGCGTGCGTCCACACCCGCCCCGCGTGCGTCCACTTCCG
>Ga0194120_10001218_pt1 | contig 47730 bp, 50 predicted proteins | sample TA2MahCa65mmetaG_FD_148642 | JGI IMG/M metagenome (GOLD analysis project Ga0194120, IMG submission 148642) | Freshwater microbial communities from Lake Tanganyika, Tanzania - TA2015019 Mahale Deep Cast 65m | ecosystem: Environmental > Aquatic > Freshwater > Lake | place: Tanzania: Lake... | reverse complement strand
CTTGGGGCCGAGCGCCCGCAGCGTGGTGGCGGTGTGGAAGGTGCCCGCGCCCATCTCGACATCGTAGGGCTGCAGGATGACGCAGCCCTGGCGCGCCCAATACGCCTGCAGCGTCAGGATCAGGTCCTGGAAGGAGCGCGAGGGCGGCGGGCGCGACATGGCGGAATCGGCGGGGTTGCGGCGGGCGAGGCTATAGCCCGCGCCACGCCGGGGGGTCAAGGCGAGCCGGGATCGCCCCCTATCGGCCCGAAAACCGCGGCGGGCGTTTTTCGGCGAAAGCGGCGCGGCCCTCGGCGAAATCGGCCGAGGCCAGGGTCTCGGCCATCACCCGCTTGGCGGCGTCGATGTCCAGCCGGCCATGGCCGATGTCGTTGAGGGTGCGTTTCATCCCCGCCACCGCCAAGGGGGCCAGGCCGGCCAGATGTTCGGCCAAGGCGCGGCTGCGCGGCGCGAGGTCCGCGGGCTCGACCAGCCAGTCGAGGAATCCCATCGCCAGCAGCGCCGGGCCGTCGAACTCCTCGGCGGCGAGAAAGACCCGCTTGGCGTGGTTCAAGCCGATCCGCGCCACCATCCGCCGCATGCCCTCGGGCGGATAGTGGATGCCGAGGCGCGCCGGCGGCACGAACATGCGCATGCCGACGACGCCGAGGCGGAAATCGCAGGCCAGCGCCAGATCGGTGCCGCCGCCGAACACGCCGCCATTGATGGCACAGATCGCGGGCTGGGGCAGGCTTTCCAGCCTGCGCCCCAGCCGCTCGAAGGCGTAGTCGCGGCGCTCGCCGCCGCCGCTCAGCTTGCCGATATCGGCCCCCGAGCAGAACACCTTGTGGCCGGCGCCGGTGATCACCACCGCGCGGAGAGCACGGTCTTCGGCCAGCGTGTCGAGATGGCCGATCAGGGCATCGATGCTGGCGGTGTCCAGCGCATTGCGCTTGTCCTGGTTGTCGATGGTCAGGGTGGCGATGGCGCCGTCGCGGGCGAAACGAATGATGTCGCTCATGGCCGCAATCTAACGCAGGGCTATCGGCTCGATATAGATCGAATTAAGGAACCGGATATGACAGTCTGCACCGGCGCGAGAGAAAGGGAGTCGCGTGAACGGGGCGCAGATTCAGGTCAAATTCTGGGGCGTGCGCGGCAGCATCGCTTGCTCGGGCGAGGCGACGCGCCGCTATGGCGGCAATACGTCTTGCCTTGAAGTCACGTGCGGCGGACGGCGGGTGATCCTGGATGGCGGCACGGGGCTGCGCTATCTCGGCACGACGCTGATCGGCCAGGTCCAGGACTGCGATCTCTTGCTGTCGCACACCCATTACGACCACATCGCCGGCATTCCGTTCTTCGCACCCTTCTTCGATCCGCGCAATCGCTTCCGGCTGTGGGCCGGCCATCTCGCACCCGAGAGCAGCCTGCGCGAAACCATGGAGCGCTTCATGCACGCGCCCTTGTTCCCGGTGCCGCCGGCGATCTTCCGCGCGACGATGGAGTATCGCGATTTCCCGGTCGGCGAACGGCTGCGGCTCGCGCCCAGGCTGGAGGTCGTCACCGGCAAGCTCAACCATCCCAACCGCGCCACCGGCTATCGCCTGGAATACGGCGGCAAGGCCGTGGCCTACATCACCGACACCGAACACAAGCCCGGCCAGCCCGATGCCGAGGTGTTGCGGCTGATCGATCGCGCCGACATCGCGGTCTACGACGCGATGTTCGACGATGCCACGCTTGGCCCCAAGACCGGCTTCGGCCATTCGACTTGGCAGGAGGCGCTGCGCCTGGCCGAGCTGGCCAAGGTCAAGACCTTGGCGATCTTCCATCACGATCCCGAATCCGACGATGCGCGGCTGGACGCCATCGCCGCCGAAGCCGCGCGCATGCGGCCCGGCACGATCGTGGCCAAGGAAGGCATGGTGCTGATTCCGTGAGCGCGTGGCGGCGGTTTACCTTGGGTCTTGCCACGCTGCTGGGGCGCAAGCGCGGCTGGTTCATCCCCTATCGCCATGCCGGCGGCGCGACCCGCCCGGATTACGGCGCCGTCGCCCGGCTGTTCGAGGCGCGCAGCGAAGATTTCGTCCGGCTGATCGATCGCATCGACGCCTATGCCGAAGATTTGGAGCGAATCGGCAGCCAGCCGCCGCCGGCGCCGCGCTGGAACCAGGACTGGTTTCCGGCCCTCGACGCCGCCGCGCTTTATGCCTTGATCCGGGATACCCGGCCCTCGCGGCTGGTCGAGATCGGTTCGGGCCACTCGACCCGCTTCGCCGCGCGCGCCGTGAGCGATGGCGGGCTGGCGACCAGGATCACGGCCATCGACCCCGAGCCGCGAGCGGCGCTGGCGGGCCTGCCGGTCGCGTGGATCGGGCAGACCTTGCAGGGGGCCGGCCTGGCGCCGTTCCAAGGTCTTGCCGCCGGCGACATGGTGGTGGTCGATTCCTCGCATGTGCTGATGCCCGGCAGCGACGTCGATCTGGTCCTCAACGCCGTTCTGCCGGCGCTGCCGGCGGGTGTGCTGATCCATGTCCACGACGTCTTCCTGCCCGAGGACTATCCCCGCGCCTGGGTCTGGCGCGGATACAACGAGCAATGCGCGCTGCCGGCGCTGATGCTGGGCGGCGGCTACGAACCGGTCTTCGCCAGCCATTTCGCCGCGACCGTGCTGGGCGAGCGGCTGCAGCGGTCGGTGCTGGCGCGCTTGCCGCGCGCCGCCGGCGCGCTAGGGGCAAGCCTTTGGCTGCGCAAGCGGGCTGCGCTATAATCGGATCCATGTTGGCCAGCGACATCAGGGAAGGCGCCTGCCGCTGCGGCGCGGTGCGCTTCAAGGCCTCGGGCAAGCCGATCTGGACCGCGCATTGCCATTGCAAGGAATGCCGCGCCGCCACCGGCTCGCCCTTCACCACCTATGCCGGCTATGCCGAGAAGGCGGTCAGCTACAGCCCGGGCGCGCCGCTGACGGCGTTCGAATCCTCGCCCGGAGTCGAGCGGCGGTTCTGCGCGCGCTGCGGAACGCCGATCGATTTCAAGGGCGCGCGCTGGCCGGGCGAGATCCATCTTTTCATTTCTAACTTCGCCGAGCCCGGCGCCTTCGCCCCCTTCGCCCATGCCTACTGCAAGGACCAACTGCCCTGGGTGAAGCTGAACGACGGGCTGCCGCGCTATCGCACCCTCAAATCGGAAGGCGGGCCGCTGCCGCCTTGAAGTCGAGCCAGGCGCCGACGCGGTGCGATCGCTCCCGGCCGCCGCCATGTTCGCCCAACGGCGCCACCGGCCAGTCCCATTCGCGATCGGCCGGCGGCATCGCCACGCCCTCCAGCGCATCGGTCTCGGCCACCGGCGCGCCCTTGGCGTCGGTCAGGCGATAGCGCAGATCGCCGACCACGCAGACCCGCCCCGGCAGGCGCAACAGCCAATCGCGATGGGCGCGGATCAGCGCCCTGGCATGGGCGTCGGCATCGCCCAGCCGATGCCGTTCGATCCAGGCCCGCGGCAGGATCGGCAATTGCGAGATCAGGTTGAGCGAAACGGTGAAGTCGAGTCCGGGCTGGTCGAGGAATAGCGTCGGTTCCGTGACGGCGGCATCGCCTTGCATCAGGCGCGCCATGGACTGGGTGACGTCGACCGCCCGAAGCTCGACGCCCCGCACCAGCCGTGCCCGCCAGGGCTGGACCGCATCGACCAGGATCACCCGCGCGAACCGCGCCTTGAGTTCGGCCAAGGGCACGTCCAGCAGCAGCCCCGAGCCCAACACCAGCGCCGTGCGTCCGCCGGCGGCGGCGGCGTCGATCACCGCCTGCCGGCTCTGGGCGCGATGCCCGGCCCAGGCCGCGCCCAGGCGGCGCTGGCGGGCGGCGATGGCGATCTGTTCGGACAGCAGGCCGAGGCGCCGGGCCGGCCACGCGCAGGGCGTCGCCAGCCAGGCCAGCGCCTCGAGGATCACTGGATAACGATGCGCGGCGCCCGGCGCTGGGTCTCGCCCAGCTGCGCCGCGATCTTTTCGCGCAGGCGGACCGCCACCTTGCGATAGGCCTCGGCATGCGGCGAGGTCGGCTGCGAGACCACGATCGGCTGGCCGGCATCCGAGGTCTCGCGGATGGCGATGTGCAGCGGGATCTCGCCCAGGAACTCGGTGCCGAACTTGCCGGCCATGTCCTTGGCGCCGCCATGGCCGAAGATGTCGGCGCGGTCGCCGCATTTCGGGCAGAGGTAGTAGCTCATGTTCTCGATGATGCCCAACACCGGCACGTCGACCTTGCGGAACATGTTGACGCCCTTCTTGACGTCCAACAGCGCGATGTCCTGCGGCGTCGACACGATCACCGCGCCGGTCAGCGGCACGCGCTGGGCCATGGTCAGTTGCGCATCGCCCGTGCCCGGCGGCAGGTCGACCACCAGCACGTCGAGATCGCCCCATTCGACCTCGCGCAACAACTGCTCGATCGCGCTCATCACCATCGGCCCGCGCCAGATCATCGGCGTGTCCTCGGGGACGAGGAATCCCATCGACATGCAGGCGATGCCGTAATTGCGCATCGGCCGCAGCTTCTGGCCCTCCGTGGTTTCGGGCTGGCCGTCGATGCCCAGCATGCGCGGGATCGAGGGACCGTAGATGTCGGCGTCCATCAGCCCGACCTTGAGCCCGAGCCCGGCCAGCGCCAGCGCCAGGTTGACGGCGGTGGTCGACTTGCCGACGCCGCCCTTGCCCGAGGCCACGGCGACGATCGCGCCGATGCCGGGGATCGCCCCGGCCTTGGGCGGGCCTTGCGGCGCGCGGCCGCGGGCTTGGGCCGGCGCAGGCTGTTGCGCATGGCCGTGTCCGTGGTCATGCCCGTGGTGATGATCGTGATCGTGGTCATGCCCGTGGTCGTGATCGTGATCATGCGCGTGGCCGGGCTGGGCCTGGCCGCCCTTGTGCGCGGTCAGCACCACCGAGACCGACAGCACGCCCGCCAGCGCATCGATCGCCTGTTCGCAGGCCTTGCGCAGGGGCTCCATCTTGGCGCCCTGGCGCGGATCGACCTCGACCGCGAAGCTCACCAGCCCGCCTTTCACCGCCAGTCCCGAGATCATCCCCGACTGGACTACGTCGCGCCCCGAAATCGGATCCTTGATCGCCCGCAACGCCGCCAAAACCTGAGCTTCCGTAACCTCGCCCGCACTCATGCCATGCTCCTTCGACCGGGTTGTCCTGGGGCCTCTGGTGACCTATATGTCCGCCCGAGGCTTCTATATAGACAATCCCGGGCGGGAAACGACCCGGCCAAATGTGAGGACATTTCGATGCCCTGGCAGAACAAAGGCGGCTGGCAGCCGGGTGGCGGCAATCGTGGCCCGTGGGGCCGCGGTCCGTCCGGCGGCGGCGGTGGCGGCGGCGGCATGCAGCCGCCCAATCTCGAAGACCTGCTGCGCAAGGGCCAAGATCGTTTCAAGGGCATGATGCCGGTCGGCAATTGGGGCGGTCGCGGTTTGCTGCTGATCGGACTGGTGATGCTGGCGGTATGGCTGGGATCGGGCTTCTATCGCGTCCAGCCCGACGAACAGGGCGTGGTGCTGCGCTTCGGCAAGTGGGTCGAGACCACCCAGCCGGGCCTGCGCTATCACTTCCCGTCGCCGATCGAGAGCGTGGTCAGGCCCTCGGTGACGCGCGTCAATCGGGTCGACATCGGCTTCCGCAGCCTGGGCGATGGTCCGCGCGGCAGCCAGATCCGCGACGTGACCGAGGAAAGCATCATGCTGACCGGCGACGAGAACATCGTCGACATCGACATGTCGGTGCTGTGGGTGATCAAGGACGCCGGCAAGTACCTGTTCTCGATCCAACAGGCCGAGGCCACCGTCAAGGCGGTGGCGGAAAGCGCGCTGCGCGAACAGGTCGGGCGCTCGCGGCTGGTGCCGGTGCTGACCGAGGGCCGGCAGCTGTTGGAAAGTTCGACCCAGCGGCTGATGCAGGAGATCCTCGACTTCTACAACGCCGGAGTCCTGGTCCGGCAGGTGACGCTGCAGAAGATCGATCCGCCGGCGCAGGTGATCGATTCCTTCCGCGACGTGCAGGCGGCGCGCGCCGACGCCGAGCGCCAGAAAAACGAGGCCGAGTCCTACCAGAACGACATCATCCCGCGCGCCCGCGGCGAAAGCGAGCGGCTGCGCCAGGAGGCCGAGGCCTACAAGCAGGAAGTGGTGGCGCGCAGCCAGGGCGAGGCGCAGCGCTTCATCTCGATCCACAACGAATTCCTGCGCGCCAAGGACGTCACCCGCCAGCGCATCTATCTCGAGACCATGGAAGAGATCCTGCGCAACATGAACAAGCTGATCATCGACGCCAAGGGCGTGCAGCCCTTCCTGCCGCTGCAGGACCTGATCCGCCGCCCGGGAGACCGCCAATGAACCGCGCCGTCCTGACCCTGGCCGGGATCGTGCTGGCGGCGCTGGGCGTCGTCGGCGCCTCGACCCTCTTCACCGTCGCCGAGGGCCGCCAGGCGCTGGTGCTGCAGCTGGGCGAGCCGGTGCGGGTGATCTCCGAGCCCGGCCTGCGGGTCAAGCTGCCGTTCGTGCAGAACGTGGTGATGATGGACAAGCGCATCCTGTCGTTCGATGCGCCCAAGGAGGAGCTGATCGCCGCCGACCAGAAGCGGCTGGTGGTCGACGCCTTTGCCCGCTTTCGCATCGTCGATCCGCTCAAGTTCTACCAGACCGTCGGCAACGAAACGGTGGCGCGCTCGCGGCTGGCGGCGGTGATCAATTCGGGCCTGCGCCGCATCCTGGGCCAGGCGCCGTTCGCCGCCATCCTGTCGGGCGACCGTGCCAATCTGATGCGCCAGATCAGCGACCTGGTCAACGAGGAGGCCAAGGATCTCGGCATCGAGGTGGTCGACGTGCGCATCAAGCGCGCCGACCTGCCCGACGCCAACAGCCAGGCGATCTATCGCCGCATGCAGGCCGATCGCGATCGCGAGGCCAAGGAGATCCGCGCCACCGGCGCCGAGGAAAGCCAGCGCATCCGCAGCCGCGCCGAGCGCGAACGCACCGTGCTGCTGGCCGAGGCCCAGCGCGAGGCCCAGGTGCTGCGCGGCCAGGGCGATGCCACCGCCATCGCCATCTTCGCCGAGGCCTTCGGCAAGGACATCGAGTTCTTCAGCTTCTACCGCTCGATGCTGGCCTATCGCGAGACCATGTCGGACAAGAACACCACCATGGTGCTGACGCCGGATTCCGAGTTCTTTCGCTTCTTCGAGAGCCTGTCGGGCAAGGGCTCGGTCACCAAGAGATAGATCATGACCGCCTTCCTCACCGCGATCGGCCTGATGATGGTGATCGAGGGCGCGCTTTATGCCCTGTTCCCCGGCGGCATGAAGCGGATGATGGAACAGGCGCTGGCCATGTCCGAGGGCGCGCTGCGCGCGGTCGGACTGGCGATCGCGCTGGCCGGCTTCGGGCTGGTATGGCTGTTGCAGGGCTAGGCCGAAAGGGCCATGATTCGGCCGCATTCAACTTCTAGAGAGCGGATGGCACCGCGGCTTGACCGCGCCGTGCCGCGCACTAGATCATCGGGTCGTGGAGGATCCGCCATGCCGTACTTGAATTCGGGTATCCGCGCGCTGGCGCTGGGGGCCGCCTTGATCGTGTTGCCGGCGGCCGGCGCTGCGGCGCGGGGCGCGCCCGACAGCTTCGCCGACCTGGCCGAGAAGCTGCTGCCGACCGTGGTCAACATCTCGACCGTGCAGAAGGTCGAGGCGCGGGCCGAACCCAACCGGCGCGGCGTGCCGGCGCCCCAGCTGCCGCCGGGATCGCCGTTCGAGGAGTTCTTCAAGGAATTCTTCGATCGCAACAATCCCGATCGCGGCGGCAACAACAACGACGGCGCGCCCCAGCGCCGCGCCCAGTCGCTGGGTTCGGGCTTCATCATCGACGCCGGCGGCACCATCGTCACCAACAACCACGTCATCGAGGGCGCCGACGAGATCTCGGTCACGCTGCACGACAATACCCGGCTCAAGGCCAAGCTGGTGGCGCGCGATCCCAAGACCGACCTGGCGGTGCTCAAGGTCGAATCGGCCAAGCCGCTGCCGGCGACCAAATGGGGCGCCTCGGATCGGGCGCGGGTGGGCGAATGGGTGCTGGCGATCGGCAATCCCTTCGGGCTGGGCGGCACCGTCACCGCCGGCATCCTGTCGGCGCGTTCGCGCGACATCAACGCCGGCGCCTATGACGATTTCCTGCAGACCGACGCGCCGATCAACCGCGGCAATTCCGGCGGCCCGCTGTTCAACATGGCGGGCGAGGTGATCGGCGTGAACTCGGCGATCTATTCGCCCACCGGCGGCTCGGTCGGCATCGGCTTCGCCATTCCGTCGGCGCTGGCGCAGAACGTAGTCGCTTCCTTGCGCGATCACGGGCGGGTGCGGCGCGGCTGGCTGGGGGTGCGGATTCAGACCGTGACCGACGAGCTGGCCGAGGGCCTCGGCCTGCAAAAGAAGAAGGGCGCGCTGGTGGCCTCGGTGCAGGACGGCAGCCCGGCGCGCCAGTCGGGAATCGAGGCCGGCGACATCATCCTGACCTTCAACGGCAAGGAAGTGAACGAGATGCGCGGCTTGCCGCGGATCGTGGCCGAGACCGAGATCGACCGCTCGGTCAAGGTCGAGGTCTGGCGCAAAGGCAAGCCGATGACCTTCACCGTCAAGGTCGGCGAACTGCCCGAGGACGACAAGCTGGCGGCGGGCGGGCCGGCGCGCCCGGGCGGCGCGGCCGAGGGCGACAGCGCGCTGGGCATGACGCTGTCGCGGATCACGCCCGAGCTGCGCCAGAAGTTCGGCATCAAGGACGACGTCAAGGGCGTGGTGGTGACGGCGCTGGCCGCCAACAGCGCCGCCGCCACCGAAGGCATCCGCATCGGCGACGTCATCGTCGAGGTGGCGCAGGAAGAGGTCGGCCAGCCCAAGGACGTGGTTGACCGCGTCGCCCAGGCCAAGGGCGAGAACAAGCGCTCGGTGCTGCTGATGACCCAGCGCGCGGGCGAGATCCGGTTCGTCGCCCTGCGCATCGACCGCGGCTGAGACCGGGTCAGGCCAGGGCGCGCTCGGGCATGCTCGCGAGCCGCGCCAGCGGCGAGACCAGGATGGCCAGGAAGGAGAGCGCGAAGCCGAGCCCGATCGCGGCCAAGGCGGCGCTCGGACCGAAGCTGCCGGCAATCGCGCCGCAGGCCAGCGCGCCCAAGGGCCGCACGCCGTAGACCGCGAATTGGATCGAGGCGGCGACTCGGCCCAGCAGCGCCGCCGGACTGACCGCCTGGCAGACCCCGGTTCGGCCGATCGACCACAGCATCGGCCCGAAGCCGATCAGGAAGTAGGCCGGCACCGGCGCCCATGGCAGCACCAGGATCGCCAAGGCGGAAAGCGCCGGACCGCCCAGCATCACCCATCTCAACTTGAGACGCGACAGCACCCGCGGCGCCAGCAGCGCGCCCAGGATCAGGCCGGCACCATGCGCACCCAGCGCGACGCCGATGGCGGCGGGCGCCATCGCCAGCACCTCGGTGGCGTAGGGCACGAACACGGCGACCAGGCCGAGGAAAGCGAAATTCCAGAACAGCGCGCAAAGCGCGATGGCGCGAAGATTGGGTTCGGCCATGACGAAGCGCAGTCCGGCAGCGGCTGCGCGCCATGGCGCCTCGCGCCCGACCAGGGGCGGCGTCTCGGTCGTCGGCAAACGCCCCGCCCACAGCGCCGCCGCCAGCGCCCCGCAAGCCGCCAAGGCCAGGCTTGCCGCCGGCCAAGGCCCGGCGATCACATAGGCCGCCAGGCTGGGCGCAATCACTGCCGCCACCGCTCGCGCCAGTTCGATCCGCGCGTTGACCTCGGACCAGCGCGGCTTAGGCGCAAGGTCAGGTACCAGCGCGCCCGTCGCCAAGAGGCCGATCACCGTTCCGCCGGCGGCAACGAACGTCGCCAGGCCCAACCCGGCCAGGCTGCCGGTCGCAACCGCATAGACCGCGGCGCTCAGGCCGAGCGCGCTCGCCGCCTGCGACCAAAGGATGGCGCGCCCGCGCGGCAAGCGGTCGACCAGCACGCCGCCCGGCAAGGCCAGCACCAGCCAGGCTGCGGCATGCAGCGCCACCAGCACGCCGACCATGTCGGGCGGCGCTTGGAAGACGATCACCGCCAACAGCGGCAGCGCGGCGAGGGCAAGTTGATCGGCGGCATGGGCGCCGGCGGCGGCCATGGTCAAAGCGAAAAGCGGTGTCTTGGTCATGTCCGGAAGATCGCCGCGCGCCGGCGGCGCCGCACTCCGATTCCTGCCTTTTCATTCCGCCGGCAGGCGGAAGCACAGCAAGAGCGTGCGCAGCAGGGCGGTGAAATTGTCGTCCGTTCCGAGATAGAGCGTAACGCCGCCATCGGGCATCGGCCGCGCCGCCAGCGCCTCGAAATTGCCCAACTGCAGCGGACGCTCGATGCGCGCCAATTCCTCGCCCGCAAGGCGCGCGCCCGGCCGCATTGCGCCCCCGCGCAGCCGCGACAGCCGCGCCCCGAACCCGCCCACGGTGGTGAACCGGCGCTCGAGCAGCACGGCATCGCCATTGGGCAGCGCCGCCAGGTCGGTCGGGCGGAACTGGCCGACCGGCACCAGCCCAAGCGGATGCCAAGCGCCGCCCTCGAACACCCAGCCTTGGTGATCGCCGGCGGCGTCTCTCAGTTCCTCGGCCGCGGCCAGCATGCGGCCATCGGCCAAAACGGCGAAGGCCTCGATGCCGCCATTGGCCGGCGCCGCCTCGATGCCGGGGGGATGGGGGATCGGCGTCGGCCGCATCACCTGGAAATTGAGTCCCGGGCCATAGCGCCACAGGCGATGGACGCGCTCGAAAGCGACGACGTAGCTTCCGTCCAGCGCGCGTGACACCGCCTCGGCATCGGCCATGCGGCCCGCCAGCGGTCTGCCGTCGCGCCCCAGCATGGGCGAGAACAGCGAGCCGCCGAGGCCGATCATGCGGCCCTGGCCGTCATGGCTTGGGCGCGCGATCCACCAGCCGCCGCGGTCGGTGACGCCGATCAGGCGATTCTCCGCCGCGTCCCAGGCCAGGCCGGACAGGCCGCCGAAATCCTCGTCCTCGGCGCGCAGTTCGAATCCGCCGCAATAGTCCAGCCGGCCGATGCGGGTCTGCGCGGGGTCGTCCGGGTTGAGCGGCAGGTCGCGATAGCGCAGCGGCAGCGGCTGCGCCCAGGCCGCGCTTGCGGTCAGCAGCAGCGCCGCCAGCGCCGCCGCGTGCCACCGGCTCACTTGCGGCGACTGCGCCCGCGTCCGCCGCCGCGCTGCGTCGGGCGCGCTTCCTCGTCGAACAATTCGGCCAGGCGCTCCATCATCGCGCCGCCCAATTGCTCGGCATCGACGATGGTGACGGCGCGGCGGTAATAGCGGGTGACGTCGTGGCCGATGCCGATCGCGGTCAGCTCGACCGGCGAACGGGTCTCGATGCGCTCGATCACGGTGCGCAGGTGGCGATCGAGATAGTTGCCGGAATTGACCGACAGGGTCGAATCGTCGACCGGCGCGCCGTCCGAGATCACCATCAGAATGCGGCGCTGCTCGGCGCGGGCGATCAGCCGTTCGTGCGCCCACAGCAGCGCCTCGCCGTCGATGTTCTCCTTGAGGATGCCCTCGCGCAGCATCAGGCCGAGCGACTTGCGCGCCCGCCGCCAGGGCTGGTCGGCGGATTTGTAGACGATGTGGCGCAGGTCGTTGAGCCGTCCGGGATTGGCCGGCTTGCCGGCGGCGATCCAGCGCTCGCGGCTCTGGCCGCCCTTCCACTGCCGCGTGGTGAAGCCGAGGATCTCGACCTTGACCGCGCAGCGTTCCAGCGTGCGCGCCAGGATGTCGGCGCACATCGCCGCCACCGTGATCGGCCGGCCGCGCATCGAACCCGAATTGTCGATCAGCAGCGTGACCACGGTGTCGCGGAAATCGGTGTCGCGCTCGCGCTTGAAGGACAGCGGGTGGACCGGATTGGCCACCACCCGCGCCAGCCGCCCGGCGTCGAGCAGGCCCTCGTCGAGATCGAATTCCCAGGAGCGGTTCTGCTTGGCCATCAGCCGGCGCTGGAGACGGTTGGCCAGCCGGCCGATCACGCCCTGCAGGCGCTGCAGCTGCTGGTCGAGATGCCCGCGCAAGCGGTCCAATTCCTCGGGCTCGCACAGCTCGGGGGCGTCGATCACCTCGTCGTATTGGGTGGCGAACACCTTGTAGGACGGTTCGGCCGGATCGTCGGGACGGTTGTCGTACCACGGCCGGCGGGCGCGGCCGGGCTCTTCCTTGCCGGCCATGCCTTTCTGCTCGGCGCCGTCGGCCTCGGCCATGCTGTCCTCGGAAGCGTCGGCGTCGCGGCCGGCGGATTCGGGGCCGTCCTGGGGATCGCCCTCCTGGCCCTCGCCGTCCTGGCCTTCCATGCCCTGTTCGCCCTGTTCGGGCTGCTTGTCGTCCTCGTTCTGGCCTTCCTCTTCTTGTTCGTCGGCCGGATCGATGTCGTCTTCGCCGAAGCCGAGATCCTTGATCACCCGGCGCGCCTGCTTGGCATAGGCTGCCTGGTCGCCGACCCGATCGCACAGCCGCGCCAGGTCCTCGGCCGCGGCCTTGTCGATCTGCTCGCGCCACATCTCGACCATGGCCTTGGCCGAATCCGGCGGCGCCGCGCCGGTCAGCCTTTCGCGCAGGATCAGCCGCACCACCTCGGACAAGGGCGCATCGGTGCGGTCGACCACGCGCGAATAGCCGCGCGCCTTGCAGTGCTCGTCCAGCGCCACGCCCAGATTGTCGGCCACGCCGCGATAGTCGCGCGCCCCCAGCGCCTCGATGCGCGCGGTCTCGACCGCCTCGTAGATCGCGCGCGCGATCGCGCCTTGCGGCATGTACTTGGCGTGCGTGCCGCGGTCGTGATGCAACAGCTTGAGCGCCTGGGAATCGCCGATGCCGCGCAGCCGCGCCACCTCGACCGGCGGCAGTTCGCGCGGCGGGTTGGGCAGCACGGCATGGTTGCCGCGCAGGCCCGGGGTTTCGGGGCCGAAGGTGACCTGCAGTTCGCGCTCGCCCGAGATGGCGCGCATCGCCGCCGCCACCGCGCGCTTGAACGGCTCGGTCGGACCCTCGTTCTTGACCAGCGGCGCCATCGGCGTCCGCGGCTCAGGCCCGGCGCCGGGCGGCGCTTTCGGGCAGTTCCTCGCCGAAGCAGCGCTGGTAGTACTCCGCCACCAGCGCGCGCTCGACCTCGTCGCACTTGTTGAGGAAGGTCAGGCGGAAGGCGAAGGCGATGTCCTTGAAGATGCGCGCGTTCTCGGCCCAGGTGATGACGGTGCGTGGGCTCATCACGGTCGAGATGTCGCCGGCGATGAAGCCCGAGCGCGTCAGTTCGGCGACATGCACCATGTTGGCGATGGTGCGCTTGCCCTCGGCGTTCTCCCAGCTCGGCGCCTTGGCCAGGACGATGCGCACTTCCTCGTCGAACGGCAGGTAGTTGAGCGTGGCGACGATGTTCCAGCGGTCCATCTGGCCTTGGTTGATCTGCTGGGTGCCGTGATAGAGCCCGGTGGTGTCGCCGAGGCCGACGGTGTTGGCGGTGGCGAACAGGCGGAAGGCGGGATGGGGCCGCAGCACGCGGCTCTGATCCATCAGCGTCAGCCTGCCGTCGACCTCGAGCACGCGCTGGATGACGAACATCACGTCCGGCCGGCCGGCGTCGTATTCGTCGAACACCAGCGCGGTCGGGTGCTGCAGCGCCCAGGGCAGGATGCCCTCGCGGAATTCGGTCACCTGGCGGCCGTCCTTGAGCACGATGGCGTCCTTGCCGACCAGGTCGATGCGGCTGATGTGGGAATCGAGGTTGATGCGCACGCAGGGCCAGTTGAGCCGCGCCGCCACCTGCTCGATATGGGTCGACTTGCCGGTGCCGTGATAGCCCTGGATCAGGACGCGGCGGTTGAAGGCGAAGCCGGCCAGGATCGCCAGCGTGGTCTCGCGGTCGAAGCGGTAGGCCTTGTCGAGTTCGGGCACGTGCTCGGTCGGCTTGGAATAGGCCGGCACTTCCAGTTCGGATTCGATGCCGAACAGCTTGGCGACCGAAACCTGGGTGTCCGGCAGTTCGGGCGCTTCAACCGAATTCTTGATCAACATGGCGGATTCCGTGCGTGGGCCGGGCGGGGACGGCCCGGCCGGGGCGTCATGTATAGCCGCACGTCAGCAAAAAGGAATAGGCTTGATTGACCCGTTTCAATTTCTCCTCGGACTCGGCATCGCCCCCCTGGCGATCGGGGTGCAGGCGCTTGGCCAGTTCGCGATGGCGGCGCTTGAGTTCGGCCAGGCTGACGCGGCCGTCCAAATCGAGTTCCGCCAGCGCCCGGCTTTCCGCCGGCGACAGCGCGGCCAGATCGCCCGCCTTGGGCCGCGGCTCGCGCTTGGCGCGGAAGCCGCCCGCTGCCAGCACCCCCAGCGGGTCGTCGAAATCCTCGATCCGCGGGCCGCCCGGACCGACCTTCCAGGTTGGCCGATGCCAGGTGCAGACCGTGGCCTGGAACTGCGAAATCTCGTCCGCCCCCATGTCGCGGAAATAGTTCCAGGCGGCGTTGTAGGCGCGCACATGTTCGAGGCAGAACCAGTAATAGCTTTCCAGTTCGCGCGGCGATTTGGGCGCCTTGAAGGCGCCTTCGGCGACGCAGCCGGGATGCTCGCAGCGCCGCGGTTGCGGCGCTTCCTCGAACTGGCGGCGGTGCAAGGCGGTGCGCATGGCCCCAGTTTCGGCCTGCTTCGGCCGCGCGACAAGTCTTGACAGGCGGATTTTCCTTTGCCACCGCTGGTCGCATGACCTATGCCGAGCGCATGCGCCACAAGCTGACCGAGGGCCTGGCCCCGGCGCGGCTTGAAATCGAGGACGATTCCAACCGCCATCACGGCCATGCCGGATCGCACCCTTCGGGCGAGACCCACTTCACCGTGCGGGTGGTGTCGGAGAAGTTCCGCGGCCTCGGCCGGGTGGCTCGCCAGCGCCTGGTCTATGGCTTGTTGAAGGACGAGCTGACCGAGCGCGTGCACGCGCTGGCCTTGGAGACCAAGGCGCCGGGCGAGTAATACCAAGCTGCGATGAGCGTGACTCGTCGCAGCTTGGAACGGCCATTGAGGCCGCGCGCCTTCCGGCGCGTAAGCCAAGGGCAAGATCGTTTGGTCTTGAACCGGCGGTTCAAGACCAAACGTGAATCTTGCCCTCGTAGCCTGCTCTGGACCGCGACTTACGGTTTGCATGGAATAGCGTCTGCAATTCCATGCAAACCGATCGCGGTCTGGCGCGGATGCGCCCGCCCGGCGCCTGAGGGCGCGTTGACCGGTCACGGTCAACGCGGACTGGTATAAGGGATCAGGCCTCGGGACCGAGGCGGACCTGCAGCTTGCCGAAGTTCTCGCCCCGCAGCAGGCCGATGAAGGCCGCCGGCGCGCGCTCGATGCCGTCGACGATGTCTTCGCGATACTTGATGCGGCCCGACTTGACCCACTGACCGAGTCGGCGCAGCGCCGCCGGATTGTGATCGCGGAAGTCCGAGACGATGAAGCCCTGCAGCCGCACCCTGCGACCGGTGAACAGGCCCAGCAGCCGCGGCCCCTGGGCCGGGGTCTCGTTGTTGGCCTGCGAGACCGAGCCGCAGGCGGCGATGCGGGCGAACATGTTGAGTTGCCTGAACACCGCATCCGAGACCGGACCGCCGACGTTCTCGAAGTAGACGTCGATGCCGGCCGGGCAGGCGGCGCGCAAGGCCGCATCCAGATCGCCCGCCTTGTAGTCGACGCAGGCATCGAAGCCGAGTTCGCGCTGGACGAAATCGCATTTGGCCTGGCCGCCGGCGATGCCCACCGCCCGGCAACCCATGATCTTGGCCAGCTGACCCGCCACTTGGCCGACCGCGCCCGAAGCGGCCGAGATCGCAACGGTCTCGCCCGGCTTGGGCTCGGCCACGCTGAACAGGCCGAAATAGGCCGTCAGCCCGGGCATGCCCAGGACGCCGTTGGCGGTCGAGATCGGCGCCAGCGCCGGATCGACCTTGCGCAGTTCGGACGGCTCGACGACGGCGTATTCCTGCCAACCCATCCGGCCCTCGACGAACTCGCCGGCCTTGAACGCCGGGTGATAGGACTTGACCACCTCGCCGACCACGCCGCCGACCATGACCTCGCCGATGCCGACCGGGGGCGCATAGGACGGCACGTCGCGCAAGCGGCCGCGCATATAGGGATCGAGCGAAAGATAGATCGCCCGCACCAGCACCTCTTTCGGTCCGGGCTCGGGGATCGGCAGGGTCTCGATGCGGAAATCGCTTTCCTTGGGCTCGCCCGAGGGGCGGGCGGCGACGACGACGCGGCGATAGGTCTTGGCGGTCATGGTCTGCGGCCTCCGTCGGCTTTGGGCAAAGCGAGGGTCTCGCCGATGCGCAGCACGCGGGCGCGGCCCTCGGGCCAGCCGGCGGCGCGGGCGGCGGCGCGGAAGCGCTCGGGCGGCTCGAACGGCGGCTCGTCGGTCAGCGGCAGCGTTCCCCAATGCATGCCGACCGCGATCCTGGCGCCGATCTCGTCGGCAACCAGGACTGCCTGCTCGGGGTCGAGATGCGTCGCCTTCATCATGATCGGCGGATCGTAGCCGCCGATCGGCACCATCGCCAGATCGAACGGGCCATGGCGGGCGATCACCTCCCTGAACACCGGGCCGTAGCCGGTGTCGCCGGCATGGAACAGCTTGACCCCGCCCGGCCCCTCCAGCACATGCCCGCCCCAGAGCGTGCGGTTGGTGTCGAGGGGCGTGCGCCGCGACCAGTGATTGACCGGGACCAGGGTCGCGGTGACGGCGCCGAACTGCGCACGATCGCCCCAATCCGCCTCGATCACCCGGCCATAGCCGCGATCGCGGAAATAGCGTCCCAGGCCCAGCGGCACGAAGGCGGCGATGCGCTCGCGCCCGGGCAGGCGTTCGATCGTGCGCAGATCGAAATGGTCGTAGTGGTTGTGCGACACCACGATCAGGTCGATCGGCGGCAACCGCTCGATCGAAATCCCCGGCCCGGCGAAGCGCTTGGGGCCGATGCCGACGATGGGCGAGGCCCATTCGGTCAGGAAAGGATCGGTCAGGATGGTTAGGCCGCCCAGGCGCACCAGAAAACAGGCATGCCCCAGCCAGGTGACGCCGTCGCCCTGGCCCAGCGCCGCGACACCGGCCACGGCGTCGTCCTCGGACAGGACATGGCCTTCGGGCAAAGGCACCGGTTCTTGCCGGGCGAGCAGGCGCCGGGCGACGAAATCGAGGAACACCGAGGCCGGGAAGTCCCGCTCGGGCGCGCCGGGCAAATTGCGGAAGCCGCCGTCGGCGTGGTGCGGCTTGGCCGGATCGAACCCGACTGCGGGCGAACAGGCGACCAGCACGAATGCCAGCACCAGACCGAAAAGACGCCAGGGATGCGACATGGGGCGGCGATTTGGCCAGAGCCGGCGGCGGCTTGTCCAGCCTTGTTTGGCGTCATGCGGTGCGTTTGCTAAGTTGCGCGCCCGATGGATCGCCCCCCTGGCAAGACCGCCGATCCGACCCGCCGCCTGATCCCGCGCCATGCCGCGACCACGCGCTGGTGGTGGCTGCGCCATGCGCCGGTGGTCGGCGGCCAGGGGCGGCTTTACGGTGCCGACGACGTGCCGGCCGACGTGTCGGATGCGGCGGCGTTCCGGGCGCTGGCGGCGCGGCTGCCGCGCGGCGCCTTGTGGGTGACCAGTCCGCTCTTGCGCGCGCGCCAGACCCAGGCGGCGGTGATGGCGGCGGGCTATCCCGCGCTCGAGGTCGAGATCGAAGCCGATTTCGCCGAGCAGGATTACGGCCAGTGGCAGGGACTCGACAACCGGGCCATGGCCGAAGCCACTTCCGCTTTCGCCCGCCACAAGTTCTGGTTCGCCCCGGCCGACGCCCAGCCGCCGGGCGGGGAGGATTTCCACGCCGTGATGGCGCGGGTCGGGCGCGGCATCGCCGCGCGCAACGCAGCCCATCCCGGACGCGACATCGTCGCGGTGGCGCATGGCGGGGTGATACGCGCCGCGATCGCGCTGGCGCTGGGACTCGATCCCGAGGTGGCGCTGGGCATCGCGGTCGAGAATCTCTCGACCACGCGGCTCGACCATTTGGCCGGGCCAGGTCGCGGCGGCGATTGGCGCCTCGCTTTCGCCAACGCCCGGCCGCGATGACGCCCGAGACCCTTCGCCAAAAGCTGGGCGAGGCGCTCAAGCTGCAGCGCGTCGGCAAGTTGGACGAAAGCGACGCGCTGATCCGCGACGTGATCCAGTTCCAGCCCGATCATGCCGGCGCGCATCACCTGATGGGCGTGTCGCACATGATCCGCGGCGATTACGACGCCGCCGAAGCCAGCATGAACAAGGCGCTGGACGTCAATCCGCGCATGGCCGATGCGGTCAACAATCTCGGCATCGTCCGCCAACTGCAGGGCCGCGCCGACAAGGCGATCGAATGCTTCCGCCGCGCGCTCGAGCTCTATCCCGAGCTCAGCGCCTCGCATTCCAACGTCATCTTCTCGCTCGACCACGAGCCCGGCGTCAGCGACGCCTCGGCCTTTGCCGAAAGGCGGCTGTGGAACGAGCGCTTCGCCCGCAAGCACCACCTGGCGGCGCCGCCCTGCCTGAACGACCGCGACCCCGAGCGCGTGCTGCGCGTCGGCTACGTCTCGGGCGACTATCGCAACCATTCCGCCGCCCACACTTTCATGCCGGTGCTGTTCAACCACGATCCGCGCGCAGTCGAGCTGTGGTGCTATTCGACCGTGACCCGGACCGACAACGTCACCGACGCCTTCCGCAAGCGCGCCAAGGTGTTCCGCGACGTTGCCGCCGCCACGCCCGAGCAGCTGGCCGAGCAGGTCCGGGTCGACCGCATCGACGTGCTGGTCGACCTCTCGGGCCATTCCGAGGCCAACCGACTGCCGACCTTCGCCCGCCGGCCGGCGCCGGTGACGGTCTCGGCCTGGGGCTTCGCCACCGCCACCGGGGTCGACGGGGTCGACTATTTCTTCGCCGATCCGCATTCGCTGCCCTACGAGCTGCATCGCTTCTACGCCGAGAAGGTGGTGATGCTGCCGGTGGCGATTCCCTATTCGCTGCCCTCGGGCATGCCGGCGATCGAGCCCTTGCCCTCGCTGGCGGGCGCGCCCTTCACCTTCGGCTGCCTCAATCGCCTGGCCAAGGTGACCGATCCTTGCCTTGGGCTCTGGGCCAGGGTGCTGACGGCGGCGCCGGAGGCGCGGCTGCTGATGAAGGATCGCGCCTTCCATTCCGCCCAGGTGCGCTTGCGCGTGCTCGACTCCTTCGCCGCGCTCGGCATCGATCGCGAGCGGATCGAGCTGTTGGGGCCGACGCCGCGGATCGATCACGTCAAGACCTATCACCGGGTCGACCTGGCGCTGGACCCGATCCCGGCCGGCGGCGGCATGACCATGATCGAAGGGCTGTGGATGGGCGTGCCGTCGCTGTCGCTGATCGGCCAGCACATCACCGGGCGGCTGCCGTCGTCGTTGCTGGTCACGGCCGAGCTAGGCGAGTTCGTGTTCAAGACCGCCGACGACTACGTCGCCGCGGCGGTGCGCTGGACCGGCGAGCGCGCGCGGCTGGCCGAGATCCGCGCCGGCATGCGCGAGCGGCTGAAGAGGGCGCCCTATCTCGACCACATCGTCTATACCCGCCGGGTCGAGCGCGCCTATCGCGCAATGTGGCGGCGCTGGTGCGCGGGCCTCTCGCCGGCCCCGTTCGTGGTGGGGTGAGCGGGTACCGCGAAACCTAACCGCTCAGCGCTTGGCGACCGGTTGCTTGGTAGCGGCCTGGGCGGCGGCGGCCTGGGCGGCGATGGTCGCCGCCAACTGTTCGACCTGCTTCTTGAGGGCATCGATCTCGCCGCGGGCCTCGGCCGTGGTCCGCGACACGTCCGACTGTTTGAGCGCCAACATGTCGAGCTTCTTCAGCGCCAGCTCCAACTGGTGCGCCAGGCCATGAATGTCGGTGTGGCTGGCGCCCATGTCGGTGACGCGATGCATCAGCGTGCGCACCTGCATGATCAGCACCACGGCGACGATGCCGATCCCCGCCACCAGCACCATCATCACCAGATTCAACATGTCGGCCAACATGCGCCGGGCCCGTCCGCGGCAATTCGCAAGCTCATTCCGCCGCCGCGGCGATGCCGTCGGGGCACAGCACGCCGGTGCCGCCCAGGCCGCAATAGCCGGCCGGATTCTTGGCCAGATATTGCTGATGATAGTCCTCGGCGTAATAGAAGGTCGGCGCGTCCAGGATTTCGGTGGTGATGGCGCCGTGGCCGGCCTTGGCCAAGGCGCGCTGATAGGCCTCGCGCGAAGCCAGCGCCAAGCGCCGCTGCTCGGCCGAATGGACGTAGATGCCCGAGCGGTACTGGGTGCCGACATCGTTGCCCTGGCGCATGCCCTGGGTCGGGTTGTGGCTTTCCCAGAACACGGTCAGCAATTTCTCGAAGCCGGTGCGCTTGGGATCGAACACCACCCGCACCACCTCGTTGTGGCCGGTCAGGCCCGAGCACACCTCTTCATAGGTCGGGTTGGGGGTATAGCCGGCGGCATAGCCGACCGCGGTCGCCACCACCCCCGGCGCCTGCCAGAACTTGCGCTCGGCGCCCCAGAAGCAGCCCAGGCCGAACATGCCCAACTCCAGCCCCTCGGCGAAGGGCGGCAAGATGCGCGCGCCCGAGACGAAATGGGTCGCGGGAACCTTCAGGGGCGTCGACCGGCCCTCGAGCGCATCGGCCTTGTCCGGCATCCGCGCCTTGGCTTGCTTGAACATCCACATGGCTGCTCTCCCGCGCCCCCGTTTCGGTCCGCATACTACACCGCCTTGCGCTTGCCCAGTCCGTCGAATTCGCTAGATTGCGGCCATGGAAAGAAACGTCCGGCGCCAGGCAAAGTTCCAGATCGGGCAGGTGGTCAAGCACCGCGTCTACCCCTTCCGCGGCGTGATTTTCGACGTCGACCCCTCGTTCAACAACACCGAGGAGTGGTGGCAGTCGATCCCCGAACACGTCCGTCCGCGCAAGGAGCAGCCGTTCTATCACCTGCTGGCCGAGAACGCCGAGACCACCTACATCGCCTACGTCTCCGAACAGAACCTGCTGGTCGACGAGACCGGCAAGCCGGTGCGCCATCCGGCGATAACCGAGCTGTTCGGCCGGCACGAAAACGGCTTCTACCGGCCGAAGGCGATCAAGACCAACTGACCGCCCGGCGCAGCGCCGGGCCCTCGCTTCCGGGAGTCCTTGCCATGGCCAAGACCGCCAAGCCGCGCCTGCGCAGCCGCGCCTGGTTCGACAATCCCGACGATCCCGGCATGACCGCGCTCTATCTCGAGCGCTATCTCAACTACGGCCTGACGCTGGACGAGCTGCGCTCGGACAAGCCGGTCATCGGCATCGCCCAGTCGGGCTCGGATCTCTCGCCCTGCAACCGCCATCACCTGGAATTGGCCAAGCGGGTGCGCGACGGCATCCGCGACGCCGGCGGCATCCCGCTCGAATTCCCCACCCATCCCATCCAGGAGACCGGCAAGCGGCCGACCGCGGCGCTGGATCGCAACCTGGCCTATCTCGGCCTGGTCGAGCTGCTCTACGGCTATCCGATCGACGGCGTGGTGCTGACCACCGGCTGCGACAAGACCACGCCCGCCATGCTGATGGGCGCGGCCACGGTCGACATTCCGGCGATCGTGCTGTCGGGCGGGCCGATGCTGGACGGGCACCACAAGGGCAAGCTGGCGGGCTCGGGCATGGCGGTGTGGAGCGCGCGCGAGGACCTCGCCGCCGGCCGCATCGACTATGACGAGTTCATGCGCGCGGTGGCGGCCTCGGCGCCCTCGGCCGGGCATTGCAACACCATGGGCACCGCCAGTTCGATGAACGCCATGGCCGAAGCCCTGGGCATGAGCCTGCCCGGCTGCTCGGCGATTCCCGCGCCCTATCGCGAGCGCGGCCAGATGGCCTACCACACCGGCGTCCGCATCGTCGGCATGGTGCGCGAGGACCTGCGGCCGTCCCGGATCATGACCCGCCAGGCGTTCGAGAACGCCATCGTCGCCGCCTCGGCGCTGGGCGCCTCGACCAACTGCCCGCCGCACATCACCGCCATCGCCCGGCACATGGGGGTCGACCTGAACGTCAAGGACTGGGACAAGGTCGGCTACGACATTCCCCTGTTGGTCAACATGCAGCCGGCCGGCAAGTATCTCGGCGAGTCCTTCCATCGCGCCGGCGGCGTGCCGGCGGTGATGAAGGCGCTGCTCAAGGCCGGCAAGCTGCATGGCGGGGCCATGACGGTGACCGGCAAGAGCTACGCCGACAACCTCAAGACCGCGCCCGATCCCGACGGCGACGTGATTCGGACCTATGCCAAGCCGCTCTTGAAGCAATCGGGCTTCGCCGTGCTGAGCGGCAACCTGTTCGATTCGGCGGTGATGAAGACCTCGGTCATCTCGGCCGAGTTCCGCAGGCAGTATCTCGAAAACCCGAAGGACCCGATGGCGTTCGAGGGCCGGGCGATCGTGTTCGAGGGACCCGAGGACTATCACGCCCGCATTAACGATCCCAAGCTGCCGATCGACCGCGACGCCATCCTGTTCATCCGCCATGTCGGCCCGATCGGCTATCCCGGCGCGGCCGAGGTGGTCAACATGCTGCCGCCCGACCGGCTGGTGAAAGAGGGCATCACGCTCTTGCCTTGCGTCGGCGACGGCCGGCAAAGCGGCACTTCGGCCAGCCCCTCGATCCTCAACGCCAGCCCCGAGGCCGCGGCCGGCGGCGGGCTGGCGCTGCTCAAGACCGGCGATCGGGTGCGGATCGACTTGAAGCGCCGGCGCGCCGACATGCTGATTTCCAAAGCCGAACTGGACAAGCGCCGCAAGGCCTGGCGCGCGCCCAAGCTGGTGCACCAGACGCCGTGGCAGGAATTGCAGCGCGGCGCCATCGGCCAGCTCGAGACCGGCGGCTGCCTCGATTTCGCCACCCGCTACCAGCGCATCGACCGCACCCACGGCATCCCGCGGAACAATCATTGAGCCCGCCCGCCGACTGGCCGCCGCGGCGGAAGTCCTTCAGCCGCATCTGTTTCCTCGGCGACGCCTTCACCGTCGGCGCCGGCGACGAGGCGGCCCAAGGCTTCGTCGGCCGGCTGGCGGCGGGCGAGTGGGCGCGGGGTCACGACGTCACCGCCTACAATCTCGGCATTCGCGGCGACGGCACGCGCGGCCTGCGCGCGCGCTGGCGCGAGGAATGCGAGCGCCGCCTGCCCCCGGCCGCCAACGGCCGGCTGGTGTTCGCCTTCGGCGGCAACGACGCCAAGGAGGCGGTCGGCCGCGGCATCGACACGCCGCTCGAGGAATCCGCGGCCAACGCCCGCGCCATCCTGGCCGAGGCCAAGGCATGGAAGCCGGTGTTGTGGATCGGGCTGATCCCGATGGCCGAGACCAAGCCCTATCCGCGGCTCCTGGCCGGGCCCGATTTCCGTTTCGACAACCGCCGCCAGGCGCAATACAACGCCCGCTACGCCGCCATCGCCCGCGAACTCGACCTGCCGTTCCTCGATCTGCACACGCCGCTGATGAACGATCCGGATTGGGAACGCCTGACCCAGGCCGGCGACGGCTCGAACCCGGCCGCCGAGGGCTATGCCAAGATCGCCGCCACGATCGCCGCCTGGCCGGCCTGGCGGGCCTGGTTCGATCAGCCGGGATAGGTCAGCACGTCGCTCTGCCGCCAGCAGGCGCGCACGCGGCTGCCGATCGCCGGCGGCGGCCGATCGGCCTGGGCTTGGGCCAGCGCCACCAGCCGCCCGCCCTCGCAGGCGACGTGGATCTCGATGCGGTCGCCGATGAACACGCCGTCGACCACGCTGCCCTCGCGCCCGTCCTCGCCCGCCAGCATCTCGCCTGCGGCGCGGATGGTCACCAGCTCGGGTCGCACCATGCCGCGGCCCTCGGCGTCGAGCCGGTTCATGCGGCCGACGAACTCGGCGACGAAGGCGGAGGCGGGGCGGCGGTAGATGGTCTCGGGCGGCGCGATCTGCTCGATGCGGCCGCGATTCATCACCGCGATGCGGTCGGCCAGGCCCATGGCCTCGTCCTGGTCGTGCGTGACGAACAGCGCGGTGATGCCGAGGCGCCGCTGCAATTCCCGCAGTTCCTGGCGCATGGCGTGACGCAGCTTGGCGTCCAGCGCCGACAAGGGCTCGTCCAGCAGCAGCACCGGCGGCTCGGTCACCAGCGCGCGGGCAAGGGCCACGCGCTGCTGCTGGCCGCCCGACAGCTGCGCCGGCCGGCGCTGGGCGAATCCCTCCATCCGCACCAGATCGAGCGTGCGGGCGATGCGCGCGGCGGCTTCGGCGCCGCCGATGCCGTGCATGCGCAGCCCGAAGCCGACGTTCTCGGCCACGGTCATGTGCGGAAACAGGGCATAGCTTTGGAACACCATGCCGAGGCCCCGCCGCCAGGGCGGCACGCCCGCCAGGTCGACGCCGTCCAGCGCGATGCGCCCGGCATCCAGCGCCGTCAGCCCGGCGATGCCGCGCAACAGCGTGGTCTTGCCGCAGCCCGAGGGACCGAGCAGGGCCACGAACTCGCCCGGCTGGACCGCGAGATCGACGCCGTCGACCGCGGCCGTGGCGCCGAAGCGCTTGACCGCGCCCGCGATCGCAAGCTGGCCGCGCGGGTTCATTTGCGTCCCCGGCTCAGCATCAGCCGATCGAGGCCGAAGCCGAATTCCAGCGCCAGCATCGCCACCGTCACCAGGGCGATGTTGATCAGCGAGATCGCCGCCACCGCCGGGTCGTAATTGTGGGCGATGTGGTTGAGGATCGCCACCGGCAGAGTGGCGGTGCGCATGGTCGACAGCAAGAGCGCGATCGCCACCTCGTCGAACGACACCAGGAAGGCGAACAGCCCGCCGGCCAAAATGCCGGGCCGGATCATCGGCAGGGTGACGTGGAGAAACACCCGCAGCGGCGTCGCCCCCAGGGTCATGGCGGCTTCTTCGGCCGAGCGGTCGACGCCGCGATATGTGGCCAGCACGGTGCGCAGCATGTAGGGAATCGTCACCACCACATGGCCGATCCAAAGTCCGATCGGCTGGCCGCCGAGGCCGATGCGGGCGAGGAAGAACAACAGCGACAGGGACAGGATCAGGGCCGGCAGGCTGAGCGGCGACAAAAGGAAGGACTCGATCTCGGCCGCGCCGCGAAATCCGCCGCGCGCCAAGGCCAGGGCCGCCGGCACCGCCAGCAGCGCGGCGCCGCTTGCCGCCAGCGCCGCCAGCACCAGCGAATTGCCGAGCGGCCGCATGAAGGCCGGATCGGCCAGCACCTTGGCCAGCCAGCGCAGCGACCAGCCCGGCGGCGGGAAGCTGACAAAGGAGGCCGAGGTGAAGGCCACCGCCACCACCACCAACAGCGGCGCCAGGATGAAAGTCCCGGCCAAGACGACGTAGCCGCGCGACCAGCCCGAATTCATGCCGCCAACCTGCGCGCGAGGCGCGCCTGCAGCCAGAACACCGCCAGCACCAGAGCCAGCAGAACCAGCCCGAGCGTGGCCGCGAAGGCCCAGTCCGAGGTCACGGTCAGCTGCTGATAGACCAGCACCGCCAGCACCATGGTGCGGTTGTTGCCCATCACCAGCGGCGTGACGAAGCTGCCCATGCACAGCGCGAACACCAGGAGGCAGCCGGTGATGGCGCCATGCAGGCTGAGCGGCAGCAGCACGTGGCGGAACTGGCGCCAGGGATCGGCACCCAGCGTCGCCGCGGCCTCGCCCAGCGCGGGGTCGAGCCCTTCCAGCGTGGCGGCGATCGACAGCACCATGAACGGCAGCAGCACATGGGCCAGCGCGATGGCGATCGCGGTCCAGGAATTGAGGATGTCGAGCTCGGGCAGGCCGAGCCCGCGCAGCAGCGCGTTCAGCAGCCCGGCGCGACCGAACACCACCATCCAGCCGAAGGTGCGCACCACCACGTTGACCATCAGCGGCGCCACCACCAAGAGCAGCAACAGCGTCTTGGCGACGCCGCCGGCCCGGGTCAGGATCAGCGCATAGGGATAGCCGATCGCCAGCGTCAAGGCGGTCACCGCCGCCGCCAGCCCCAGCGTGTTGCGCGCCACTTCCCAATAATAGGAATCGCCCAACAGGCGGGTGTACTGGCCGAAACCGGGCGTGCCGCCCGGGCCGTGGCCGAGGCTGACGCCCACGCCCAACAACAGCGGACCCAGGAAGAATCCGGCCAGAAACAGCACCGCCGGCGCCACCAGCAAGCCGGCGCGCCGGCGGTCCGATGTCATGCTTCGGTCCCGCGGGTCAGCGGATGTCGCGGTTCCAGCGATCGATCCAGGCCGGATTGCGCTCGATGATCTGGGCGAAATCCGGCTGGCGGACCTTGGCCAGCGGCGTCAGGATCTTCTTCAAATCGTCCGGGTAGACCACGGTCGAATTGACGATCGGGTACTTGACCATCTGCGCGTGGCCGAGCTGGGCCTTGGGCGAGAGCACGCAATCGATGTACTGCCAGGCCAGCTCGGGCGAGCCCTTGGGCTTGGCCAGCATGGCGGCCGACTGGAAGGCGCCGGGTTCGGGAATGTAGGCCTTGGCCCACTTGTTCTCCTCGGCGAAGGCATAGGCGCGGCCGTCCCAGTAGACCAGGATGTCGATCTCCTTGGCGGCGAACATGTTGAGCGCCTCGACCGGCGACACCCAGTACTTGGCGATGTTGGGCAGCATCGCCTTGTACTGGGCGAAGACCGCGTCCTCGCTGCCGTATTGCTGCACCAGGAACCAGTGGAACATCGGCCCCCAGGGCATGGTCAGCGAGGGGAACGAGACCCGCTTGCCGAACTTGCCGGCGGCGGTGTCGGCGATCAGCGACTTCCAGTCCTTGGGCGGGTTGGGGATCTTCTCGCCGTTGACCATGACGATCATGGCTCCGAAGTTCTGGATCACGGCGAAATCGTTCCACTGCTTGCGGAAGACCTCGGGCACGTCCTTGAGGTTGGGCGCCTTGGCGAAATCGAGCTTGTCGAGCAGCCCCTCGCGCCCGGCGCGGATGGCGTCGGTCTCCGACAGCACGGCGACGTGGATCGGCGGGTTGCCGGGGCTGGCGCGCAGCCGCTGCATGATCTCGTTGGAGGCGGTGACGCTGATCTCGGCCTCCTTGCCGGTGCGCTGCTTGAAGCAGGCGGCGAAATTGGCCTTGGCCGATTCCAGCCACACTCCGCCCGAGGAGGTGACGACGATCTTGTCCTGGGCCAGGGCCGAGCCGGCGACCAGCGCCAGCGCGCCCAGGGCTATGGTCGAGACGATGCGCATGGTGGGTGTCCTCCACTGTGGTGCGCGCAGTCTGGCAAGCCCGGCGGCCCAGGACAAGCGCGGCCGGGTCGCTGGTCGAAACGCCGATTCAACTCAGCCAGCGCGGCGGTCTCTCGCGTCCCACTCTTGCTAGCGATTTACGGCTGAGCAAGTCTCTCACCAATTCCGCGCCGACCGCACTTAACTTAACCGCCCGCGATTGCCGCATCGAACTGCTGCAGGACGGCCCGCGCTACGTGCCTAGACCCGGGCGCCACAGAGCCGTCTCCGGCTCTCTCGGTCATGAACCGCCTCAAACTTCGGATCACGCCAGGGCTGATTTCCTTGGCCCCGACGATGATAAGGCGCAGGTTTCCGCCGGTCGCAGGATCGCGGAAAATCCAGGACTGGTGGCTGCCTTTGCCCCTCCCCTTGTCCCAAATCGATTCGATTTCCAGCGGGCGCAGCCCACGGCGAATGGCCGCAAACAGGTCGTTGGCGTTGACTGGGCGCATATCGGCCAACTCAAATAGTGCTTCCCCGAATCGGGTTCATATTGCAGCAGCGTATCGCACATTTTTGTGCCAAGAATGTCGAAAACATGGAGCATTTTAATGCTCTAACGGCACATTTTTATGGCGCTTAGGGTAAAATCTTGATATCTAGACGTCAGACAGGAAGTACTTTCCTATGCGACCCTATGTCTACGCCTTCTGTTTCGAGACCGCGGATGGCGAGGTCTTCTTTCGCTTTCCGCGCTTCCCCGAAATCGTTTCGGCGGTCAAGGCCGGGGCTTACCGTCGGATGAGCGCAGCGGCCAAGACCGCCCATGCGCATGACGCCGTGGTTGCCGCGCTCCAAGCGATCGTCCACACCCGCGACGACGTTCCACAGCCCGACGATCCGGCCGTGACCCGTGCCGGCGGATTCGTCTATCTGTCCGTCACCGAGGCGATGAAGCTCGAACTCTATCGTCTGTTTCGGGCCGACGGAGGTTCGATGGCGGGTTTCGCCAAATTGCTCGGCAGGACCGAGACCGTGGCGCGGCGGCTGCTCAACCTTCGGCATAATTCGAGGCCGCAGGAAATCGAGGCCGCGATCGCGGCCTTCGACAAGCGCCTGGTGCACGACTGGCGCTTGGAGGCGGCGGCCTAGCTCAACTCAGCCAGCGCATCAGGCCGAGCGCGATCCCCGGGAATGCCAGCAGCAGGCCGAGACGAACCATGTCTGCGGCCAGGAAAGGCAGCACGCCGCGGTAGGTCGCGGCGATCGGAACCTCGCGCGCGATCGAGGAGACGACGAAGACGTTGAGCCCGATCGGCGGCGCGGTCAGGCCGATGCCGACCACCACCAGCACCAATATGCCGAACCAGATCGCGGTCTCGCCCGGCGCCAGGCCGAAATCGAGCGCGGTCACGATCGGAAAGAACACCGGCAGCGTCAGCAGCAGCATCGCCAGCTCGTCCATTACCGCGCCCAGCAGGATGTAGAACGCCATCAGCCCGATCATCACCACATAAGGCGAGAGGCCGAGGCCGGCGATCCACGACGAAGCCGATTGCGGCAATTGCGAGAATGCCAAGAAGGCGCTGAACACCTCGGAGCCGAGGAAGATGATGAAGATCATGGCCGAGGTCTCGGCGGTCTGCATCAGGCTGGCGCGCACCTCGCTCGGGCCGAGCGAGCGGTTGAGCAGTCCGATCGCCAGCATCGAGGCGGCGCCGATCGCCGCCGCCTCGGTCGGCGTGAACACGCCGCCATAGATGCCGCCGACCACGATCGCCGCCACCGCCAGCGCCGGCCAGACCTCGGCCAGATGGGCCGCGCGGCCGGTCTCCGATGCGATGCCTTCGCTCCCGGCCGGCGCGAGATTCGGCCGCAACCGGGTCACCACGGCGATGACCAGGCAATAGAACAGCGCCGCCAGCAGCCCCGGCACCATCGCCGCCATGAACAGCTTGGCGATGTTCTGCTCGCAGGCGATAGCATAGACCACCAGGATCACCGAAGGCGGAATCAGGATGCCGAGCGTGCCGCCCACCGCCACCGTGCCGGTGGCGAAGCCGGGGTCGTAGCGATAGCGATTCAGTTCGGGCAGGCAGGCGCGGCCGAAGGTGGCGGTGGTCGCCACCGAGGAGCCGCAGATCGCACCGAAGGCGGCGCAGGCCGCGATCGTCGCAATCGCCAACCCGCCGCGACGATGGCCGATCAGCGCGGCGGCGGCGCGGAACAGCGCGCTCGACAGCCCGGCGCGCTCGGCCAGCGCCCCCATCAGCACGAACAGCGGAATCACCGACAGCGTGTAGTTGGCGAACTGGTGATAGGTGTTGGTCTTCATGTAGGCGAGGAAGGCCGCGAAGCTGGAGAGATGCGCATAGCCGACCGCGCCGGTCACCAGCATGGCCAGGCCGACCGGCATGCGCAGCGCGATCAGCCCCAGCATGACGACGAAACCCAGCAGCGCGACCGCGGGCTCGCTCATGCTCCGGGCCCCTTCGGCCGGGCCAGCGCGGTCCAGGCCGCCACCGCCGCCAGCAGGATCAACAGCGCGGTGCTGACCGCCAGCGCCGGCCACACCGGCAGCTGCAGCACCATGGTGGCGGTATGGTTGTCGCGGTTCTCGAGCGTGCCGCGCACCATGCTGACGGCGATGGTGGCCATGGTCGCGGCGTAGACCAGGTTCCAGGCGGCGTCGATCGTGTTCCGAAAGCGTGGCGGCAGCCGCGTCGTGAAGCTGTCGACGATGACGTTGCCGCCGCGCGCCTGGGCCAGCGGCAGGAAGGCGAAGATCGCCAGCGCCGTGCCCATCTGCACGAACTCGAAATCGCCCGGCACCGGCTGGCCCCACAGCCAGCGTCCCAGCACGCTGGCCATCACCAACAGCGCCAGCGCCAGCGTCAGCACGCCGCCGGCGACGGCGACCGCCTGACAGACCCGAATCACGGCCGGCCGGGGCCGGAACCGCCGCTCAGGCCTTTTCGTGCTTGGCGATCAGCGCCCGCGCGGTCTCCAGCAGCCTGGCGCCGTTGAGACCCTTCTCGGACGTCGCCTTGAGCCAGGCCTCGACCACCGGCTGGGTGGCCTTGACCCAGCGCGCCTTCTCGTCCTCGGCGATGACGGTGATGGTGTTGCCGCGCGCCTTGACCATGGCCTCGACTTCGGCGCCGGCCTCGTCCCACACCTTGCCGGCGTCGGTGGCGAAGGGCATGCCGGTGGTGGCGTCGATCGCCGCTTTGAGATCGGCCGGCAGGCCGTCGTACTTGGCCTTGTTCATGGCGAGGAAGAAGGACGCGGTATAAAGCGTCGGCGAGCCCGGAATGTCGGTGTGGAACTTGAGCAGTTCGTGCACCCTGATCGCCGGCACCACCTCCCACGGCACGACGCAGCCGTCGATCACCTTCTGGGCGATGCTTTCGGGCACTTGCGGGATCGGCATGCCGATGGCGTTGACCCCCAGCGCGCGCAGCGCCTCGCCCGCCAGCCGGGTCGGAAAGCGCAGCTTGAGGCCGCGCAGGTCGTCCATGGTCCGCACCTGCTTGTTGGCGTGGATCAGGCCGCGATCGTGCGACCAGAACGACAGCAGCTTGACCTCCCGCGTCTCCTGGCCGAGATGCGTATCGGCGAATTCCTGGCTGGCGCGGGCGTTGGGCACGCCGCGGCGCGAGGCGATGAAGGGCAGTTCGAACACCTCGGTCGAGGGGAAGCGGCCCGGCGTGTTGCCGGGCAGGGTCCAGACGATGTCGGCGACGCCGTCGCGGGCCTGGTCGTAAAGCTGCGGCGGCGTGCCGCCCAGCTGCATCGAGGGGAAGATGGTGATCTTGAGCCGGCCGCCCGAGCGGTCGGAGACTTTCTGCACCCAGGGTGCCAGCAGCTTGGCGTGGACGTTCGACACCGGCGGCAGGAAGTGATGCAGGCGCAGCGTCACGGTCGATTGCGCGCGGACGATGGCCGGCGCCGCCAGCAGCGCCCCCGAGGTTGCCAACATCGTGCGCCGCGATAGCTTGCCCATGGTCCATGTCCTCCCCGTGAAGTCGTTGGCTCGTGTTTGGCCCGCCGCGCCCGCGAGCGTCAAGGCCTAATCGCTGGCGGTGAAGCCCGAGGCCTTGATGATCGGGCCCCATTTGGCGGATTCCGCCGCCAGCAGCCGGCCATAGGCCTCGGCGCCGTCGCCGACCGGATCGAAGCCCATGTCGGCGAAGCGCGACGCCAGATCGGGCGCCCGCACCGCGGCGTTGATCGCCTCGCTGAGGCGCGCCACCACCGCGGCCGGCGTTCCGGCCGGGGCGTGATAGCCGTAGATCGTGGTGCCGACGACGTTGCCGTAGCCAAGCTCGCGGAAGGTCGGCAGGTCGGGCGCCAGCGCGCTGCGTCCCTCGCTGGCCACCGCCAGCACCTTGATCCGTCCCGCCTTGTGCGGCGCCAGCAGGTCCGACAGCACGGTGACGGTGGCGGCGATATGGCCGGCGGCGGTGTCGTTGACCGCCGGCGGGCTGCCGCGATAGGCGGCGTGGACCAGCTCGATCCCGGCCTCGCGCGCGAACAACAGGCCGAGGAAATGCGGCGCCGAGCCGGCCGCCGGGCTGCCATAGCTGGCCTTGGCGGCGTTGGCCTTGGCCCAGCCGGAGAAATCGCGCAGCGAGCCGACCCCGAGCTGCGGTCCCACCGCCAGCGCGATCGGGGTATGGCCGGCGAAGGACACCGGCACGAAATCCTTGTCGGGATCGTAGGCCAGCTTGGGATAGGTGAACTTGGCGATCACCGTCGCCGCGAAGGGCGTGAACAGCAGCACCGAGCCGTCGGCCGGCGCCGCCTTGACCTGCTGGGCGGCGATCTGGCCGGCGGCGCCGACCCGGTTCTCGACCACCATGGTCTGGCCGAGGCGGTCCTTGACCCGCTCGGCGATCAGCCGCGGCACGATGTCCGAAGTGCCGCCGGCGGGATAGCCCACCAGCACCCGGATCGGCTTGTCCTGGGCCAGCGTCGGCGCCGCGATCAGCCCGGCCAAAATCGCGACGATGCAATGTGTCCTAAGGCTTGGCATGGGTGCCCCCCAGTTTGTCGCGCGCCACGACGCTGGTGGTGGCGCTGGAAAGCGCCAGCAGCGTCCCCGCCTCGTCCTCCAGCCGACCTTCGAGGAAGGCGACGCGCTTGCCCAGGCGCACCACCTGGCCGGTGGCGATCAGCCGCCCGGTCTTGCCCGGGGCCAGAAAGCTGATCTTCATCTCCAACGTCGGCAGCATCACGGTCATGCCGGTCTTGACCAATGCCGCGACCGTCATCGCCTCGTCCAGCATCGCCGCCATGAAGCCGCCTTGCAGCGTGCCCATGGGGTTGAGGAATTCGGGCTTGGCGGCGAAGGCCAGCACCGCCCGCCCGGCCTCGGCATCGAACGCCACCGGCTCGACCCCCAGCAGGCGGCTGGCCGAGGGCGTGGGCAAGGCGCGAAAGCGCGCCATGATGTCGACGTTCACGGTCAGCTTCCGCCCGCCATCCAGCGCCGGATCACCGCCAAGGCGGCATCGGGGTTCTTGTCGGTCATGACCCGCAGCTTGTTGAGATTGGCATCGCGCATCCGCGTCTGCAGCGCATCCGGATCCAGCATCCGGTCCAGCGCCAGCATTGCCACCGGCTCGCCGCCGGCAGTCTCGGTGCGCGCAGGCGGCGCTGGGGCGCTTGGCGCAGGATTGCCCCGGGCGGCGGGCTTGCCCTTGATCATGGCGGCATTATTGCCCCGTCCCGGCCGGCTTTCAAATCCTAGAGAGCGTTATGCCTTGGTATCTCGCCCTGGACCGCGATTCCCCATCTACCGATCGCGGTCTAGCCGCGCGGCTTGGCGCGGTGGGTGGCGGGGGCGGCGCGCGGATCGTCGGGCCAGGGATGGCGGGGATAGCGGCCGCGCATGTCCTTCTTCACCTCGGCATAGGCGCCGGCCCAGAACCCGGCCAAATCGCGCGTGACTTGCAACGGCCGCCCGGCCGGCGACAGCAAATGCAGCACCACCGCCACGCGCCCTGATGCCAAGAGCGGCGAGGCGGTGGCGCCGAACATCTCCTGCAGCTTGACCGCCAGCACCGGCGCCGCCGGATCGGCGTAATCGACCGCGTGTCGCCTTCCCGACGGCACGGCGAGATGCGTCGGCGCCTCGCGCTCGAGCGCGGCCTGCCGGTGCCGGTCCAATTGCGCCCGCAGCGCCGCCGCCAGATCGAACTTGGCCCAGTGCGCCCGCCGCGCGCTGTCGTAAAGCGCCGGACCCAGCCAGTCTTCGAGCGACGCCAACAGCGCGTCATCGGACCAATCGGGCCAGGAGGCGGGATCGAGGCGATGGAGGAATCCGACCCGCGCCCGCAAATCCCGGGCCGCTTCGCCCCAGGGCAGGACGTCCAGGCCCAGGGCGCGGATGGCATCGGCCTGAAGCGCGATGCGGCGCTCGGGCGGGATGTCGGCGATCTCCCTCGCCTCCAGCACGATCGCGCCCAGGCGCCGTTCGCGGCGGGCTTGGATGGCGCCCTCGCGCGCATCCCAGGCGATGCTGTCGGCCGCGACGATGCGGGCGGCGAATTCGGATTCGATCTCGGCGCGGTCGATCGGCGCCGCCAGGAAAATGCGGCTTTCGGGCAGGGCGCCATCCAATTCGACCACGCTCAGGAACTCCTCGCGGCCGAGCGGATCGTAGCCGGGCAGGGCGGCGCCGCGCCCGTTGGCCAGCAGATAGCGCGGCGCCGCGCCCGGTCGGCGGCGGGCGATGCGGTCGGGATAGGCCAGCGCCGCGACCAGGCCCAGGCGATCCGCTTCGATCGTGTCCTCGCCGATGCCCAGCCGCTTGCGGTGCTGGCGCGCGGCCTCGACGATCGGGCGGTGGCGGATCTCGATGCGCAGCCGCAGATCGGCCAGGCGCTGGCCCGGCGGAGCGCGCAGCGGATCGCGTTCCTCGATCAAGGCCGCCAACCAGGCCGCGCTTGCGCCCAATCCGAGATCGCGCGCCCGCAGCATCGTATGCGCCAGCCGCGGATGGGTGCCGAGCGCGGCCATCGCCCGTCCCATGTCGCCGGCGCGACCGGACTCGTCCAAGGCGCCGAGATCGCGCAGCAGCGCCTCGGCCTCGCGCAGCGCCGCTTCGGGCGGCGGGTCCAGCCAGGGCAGGCTCTCGGCCTTGGTGCCCCACACCGCCAATTCCAGCGCCAGCGGCGCCAAATCGGCCGAAAGGATTTCGGGCGGCGTGAAGGGCGCCAGTTGGCGCTGGCCGGGCTCGCTCCACAGCCGCAGGCAATGTCCTGGGCCAAGGCGTCCGGCGCGGCCACGGCGCTGTTCGGCCGCGGCCAGCGACACCCGCCCGGTCGCAAGCCGCGTCAACCCGCTGCGCGGATCGTAACGCGGGCCGCGCGCCAGCCCGCTGTCGATCACGGTGCCGATGCCCTCGATGGTCAGGCTGGTCTCGGCGATGGCGGTCGCCAGCACGACTTTGCGCCGGCCGCCGGGATCGGGGCTGATGGCGCGGTCCTGGTCCTCGAAGGGAAGATCGCCGTAAAGCGGCAGCACCAGCTCGTCCAGGTCTTCCAACTGCCGGGCGACGCGGCGGATTTCGCCGCCGCCAGGCAGGAAGGCGAGGATGTCGCCGGCGCGCTCGCGCAGCATCCGCCGCACCGCCGGCGCCATCGCCGCCACCGCATCCTCGGGATCGCGCTCGAGATAGGCCACGCTCACCGGATAGGACCGGCCTTGGCTGCCGACCACCGGCGCATCGCCCAGAAGCCGCGCGATCGGCCCGGCATCGAGCGTGGCCGACATCGCCACCAGCCGCAGATCGGGCCGCAGCGCGCCTTGCGCCTCGCGGGTCAGCGCCAGCGCCAGATCGATCTCCAGCGCGCGCTCGTGGATTTCGTCGAACAGCACGGCGGCGACGCCACCAAGGTCGGGCCGTTCCTGCAGCAGGCGCAGATAGACCCCCGGCGTCAGCGCCTCGATCCGCCGGCCGGGCTTGGCATCCAGCCGCACGCGATAGCCGATGTCGCGCCCGACCGGCTGGCCGGCCAGCGCCGCCATGCGCCGCGCCGCCGCCCGCGCCGCCAGCCGCCGGGGCTCGATCGCCAGGATCTTGCCCTGGCGCGCCCAGCCTGCCGCCGCCAGCGCCGGCGGCACCAGCGTGGTCTTGCCGGCGCCGGGCGGCGCGGTCAGCACGGCATTGCCGCCCTTCTCCAGCGCCGCCAACAGCGCGGGCAGGGCGTCTTCGACCGGCAGCCTGTCCATCGCCGCAGACTCGCCTAAGGCGGCGCGATTCGCCAGCCTCGGGCCATAAAGGGAGGAACCCCATGAACCGAATTCCGCTTTTGGCCGGCGTCGCGGCGCTGGCGCTGGTCGCGGCCATGCCGGCCGCGGCCGAGAACGTGCTGCGCTGGGCCAACCAGGGCGACGCGCTGACCCTCGATCCGCATTCGCAGAACGAGGGCCAGACCACCACCATGATGCTGCAGATGTACGAGCCGCTGATCCGCCGCAACGCCAAGCTGGAGAAGGAACCCGGCCTGGCGGTGTCCTGGCGCGCGGTCGAGGGCAATGCCTGGGAGTTCAAGCTGCGCACGGGCGTCAAGTTCCACGACGGCTCGGCCTTCAGCGCCGACGACGTGGTGTTCACCTTCGAACGCGCGATGGCGCCGACCTCGGACTTCCGCACCTAGCATCGCCTCGGTCGAGCGGATCGAGAAGGTCGATGCCACGACCGTGCGATTCCACACCAAGGGTCCCAATCCGATCCTGTCGGATCAGGTGACCAATATCGGCGTCATGTCCAAGGCCTGGGCCGAGAAGAACAACGTCCAGAAGCCGCAGAACTACAAGGACAAGGAAGACACCTTCGCCGTGCGCAACACCAACGGCACCGGTCCCTTCCGGCTGGTGCGGCGCGAGCCGGACGCGCGCACCGAGCTGGCGCGCAACGCCGACTGGTGGGGCCACAAGGACGATCCCCACAACATCGACCGCATCGTCTTCACCCCGATCAAGAACGACGGCACGCGGGTCGCCGCCCTGCTGTCGGGCGAGATCGACATCGTCACCGATCCGCCGGTGCAGGACATCGCCCGCATCAACGCCAGCCGCGCCCTGCACTCCAAGCAGATCAACCAGATCCGCGCCATCTTCCTGGGCATGGACATGGCGCGTCCCGAGCTGCGCGTGTCCGACGTCAAGGGCAAGAACCCCTTCGCCGACAAGCGCGTGCGCCAGGCGGTCTACCAGGCGATCGACATCGAGGCGATCAAGACCCGCGTCATGCGCGGCGAGGCGATCCCGGCCGGCTCGACCACCTCGCCGGGCGTGCACGGCTACCTGCCCTCGCACGACAAGCGCCTGTCGTTCAGCCAGGACGGGGCGCGCAAGCTGTTGGCCGAGGCCGGCTATCCCAACGGCTTTTCGACCAAGCTCGATTGCCCCAACGATCGCTATGTCAAGGACGAGGATATCTGCCAGGCGATCACCGCCATGCTGGCGCGTATCAACATCAAGGTACAACTCGACTTGCAGTCGAAGTCGCTGCACTTCCCCAAGCTGCAGAAGAAGGAATCCGACTTCTTCATGCTGGGATGGGGCGTGCCAACGCTGGATTCGCACTACGTGTTCTCGTTCCTCTACGCCAGCAAGGGGGCGTGGAACTTCACCGGCTATTCGAATCCCAAGGTCGACGAGCTGACCGATGCCATGTCGCGCGAGGTCCAGGCCGACAAGCGCGACCGCATGATTCTCGACACCTGGCAGCAGGTGCTGGACGACATCGTCTACATCCCGCTGCACCACCAGATCATCACCTGGTCGATGGCCAGCAAGTTTGACACCCCGATCAACGCCATCGATACCCCGCAATGGCGTTGGGCGCGGTTCAAGAAGTAGGCCCCGGGCGGGGCGGCGCCGCCGTCTCGCCCAGCCGGTTCGAGACCACCGCGAACCAGGGCTGATCCGACGCCGCCGGCAGGCGACCGGCGGCATCGACCGGCCGGCGGCTGAGAGTGACGGCGCCCGAGACGTTGCCGCCGATGGCGTCCAGCCAACCGTCGCGGTTGGCGACCACCAGATCGCAATGCAGCGGCGCGCCCTCGGGGATGTTGGCGGCATCGAATCCGCGCCGGCCGATTCCCCTGCCATGGCAGATCAGGTCGCCCGGCCGCGGCGCGATCCGGTCGGGGGCGACGATCCGAAAGCGCGCCGTCGGGTCCTGGGCCTGGGCGGCGATGGCGCGCAGGTAGATCCAATGCGCCGCCGCCGGTTCGAACTCGCGCGCACCGACCCCGGCGCGGATCATGAGCTGCGAGACGAAGGTCGCCGACCAGGGCGTGGCGCAGCGCCGCTCGGGCCAGTCATGACCCAGCGTGCGCCAATAGCCCGCGACCATGGCGGCGCCGCGGGCATCGCGATCGCTCAGGCCCGCTTGGCGCTCGCCCGACCCGGGCCCGCGCCAGGTTATGGTCGGCTGGCCGAAGCGCCGCCACTCCTCGTAGGCCAGTTCGACCAGGGCAAGGCGGGCTTCGGCCTCGGGCCGGGGCTGGACCAGGGGCGCCCGCGCCGGCCGCAGCGAAGGATCGGGGCAGCGTTCGGCCAGGGTGCAGGCCCCCAATCCCGCCAGGACCAAGACCAGAACCGCCGTTCTGCTCGGCATTGATTAGGGCCTTGCCTCGTGTACCATGCCGCGCGAATCCCTCCTTCAGTCTAGCACCGAGGACCGTCATGACGCCTTCCTCTCCCCTGATGGCCGGCAAGAAGGGCCTGATCATGGGAGTCGCCAACGAGCGTTCGATCGCCTGGGGCATCGCCAAGGCGGTCCGCGCCCAGGGTGCCGAACTGGCCTTCACCCACCAGGGCGAGGCATTCGAAAAGCGCGTCCGGCCGCTGGCGGCGCAGCTCGGCAGCGCGCTGCTGGTCGATTGCGACGTCGCCAAGCCGGAATCGATCGACGCGGTGTTCGATCGCCTGGCCAAGGAATGGGGCAAGCTGGATTTCCTGGTCCACGCCATCGCCTATTCCGACAAGGAGCAGCTCAAGGGGCGCTATGTCGACACCACGCCCGACAATTTCGCCATGAGCCTCAACATCAGCTGCTATTCCTTCACCGCGGTCTGCCAGCGCGCCGAGAAGCTGATGGACCAGGGCGGCAGCCTGCTGACCCTCAGCTATTACGGCGCCGAGAAGGTGGTGCCGCACTACAACGTCATGGGCGTGGCCAAGGCCGCGCTCGAGGCCAGCGTGCGCTATCTGGCGGTCGACCTGGGCGGGCGCGGCATCCGCGTCAACGCCATCTCGGCCGGGCCGATCAAGACACTGGCGGCCTCGGGCATCGGCGACTTCCGCTACATATTGAAGTGGAACGAATACAACGCGCCGCTCAAGCGCAACGTCAGCATCGACGAGGTCGGCGGCGCCGGCGTGTTCCTGCTTTCGGACCTCGGCACGGGCGTGACCGGAGAGGTGCTGCATGTCGACAGCGGCTATCACGTCGTCGGCATGAAATCGGTGGACGCGCCCGACATCGCCACGGTCTAGGCGGCTAGCGGTGTCGCACAACAGCTTCGGCCGGCTGTTCCAGGTCACCACTTTCGGCGAAAGCCACGGGCCGCTGATCGGCGGCGTGGTCGACGGCTGCCCGCCGCGCATCGCGCTCGGCGAATCCGACATCCAGCCCTGGCTGGATCGCCGCCGCCCGGGGCAGAGCCGCTTCGCCTCCCAGCGCCAGGAACCCGACCGCGTGCGCATCGTCTCCGGCGTTTTCGAAGGCGTCACCACCGGCACGCCGATCGGGCTGTTGATCGACAATGTCGATGCCCGCTCCAAGGACTATTCCGACATCCAGGACAAGTTCCGCCCCGGCCATGCCGACTACACCTACATCGCCAAATACGGCCTGCGCGACCATCGCGGCGGCGGGCGGCAATCGGCGCGCGAGACGGCGATGCGGGTCGCCGCCGGCGCCATCGCCCGCAAGGTGCTGGGAGCCGAGGTCAGCGTGCGCGGCGCCGTGATCCGCATCGGCGAGATCGCGGCCGATCCGGCGCGCTGGGACTGGGCCGAGGTCGAGCGCAACCCGTTCTTCGCCGCCGATGCCGGCGTGGTCGGCCGCTGGGAGGAATTGCTCGACGGCGTGCGCAAGGCGGGGTCCTCGATCGGCGCGGTGATCGAGGTCCGCGCCTCGGGCGTGCCGGCGGGCTGGGGCGCGCCGGTCTACGGCAAGCTCGATGCCGACATCGCCCAAGCGATGATGAGCATCAACGCCGTCAAGGGCGTCGAGATCGGCGCCGGTTTCGGCGCCGCCGCCTTGCGCGGCGAGCAGAACGCCGATCGCATGCGCGCGGGCAACGACGGCCGGCCGGTGTTCTTGTCGAACCATGCCGGCGGCATCCTCGGCGGCATCTCGACCGGCCAGGAGCTCGTGGTGCGATTCGCGGTCAAGCCGACCAGCTCGATCCTGACCCCGGTCGAGACCGTCGATCGCCAGGGCCGCGACACCGAGATCGTCACCAAGGGCCGGCACGATCCCTGCGTCGGCATCCGCGCCGTGCCGGTGGGCGAGGCGATGCTGGCCTGCGTCCTGGCCGATCACATGCTGCGTCACCGCGCCCAGTGCGGCTGAAGGAGAAGTCATGTCCCAGCCCAAATACGTCACCGCGCTGGATCTCAAGGAACCGGCGACGCTCGATGCCGACATCAAGAAGTATTTCGACAAATGCGTCGAGAAGCTGGGCCTGGTGCCCAACGTGCTGCGGGCCTACGCCTTCGACCAGAACAAGCTGCGCGGCTTCATGACCTTTTACAACGAGCTGATGCTGGGCGAGTCGGGCCTCGGCAAGCTCGAACGCGAGATGATCGCGGTGGCGGTGTCGGCGACCAACCGCTGCTTCTATTGCGTGGTGGCGCATGGCGCGGCGGTGCGGCAGTACTCGGGCGATCCGGCGCTGGGCGAGTTGATGGCGATCAACTACCGCGTCGCCGAGCTGAGCCCGCGGCACCGCGCCATGCTCGACTTCGCGGTCAAGATGACCGAGCGCGGCCACGAGATCGGCGAACCCGACCGCCAGCGCCTGCGCGAGGCCGGGTTCTCGGACCGCGACATCTGGGACATCGCCGCCGTCGCCAGCTTCTTCAACATGTCGAACCGCATGGCGTCGGCGGTCGACATGATCCCCAACCCCGAATATCACAAGCAGGCGCGCTGATTTCAGCTCGGCGCCGCGGGCCGGGCGACCACCGTCTCGCGATGAAAGACGTAAAGCCCGCTGGCGACGATGATCAGCGCCCCCAGCACGGTCGGGCCGTCGGGCACGTGATCGAACGCCAGCCAGCCCAGCAGCGCCGCCGTCACCAGCTGGCTGAAGACGAAGGGCGACAGCACCGAGGCCGGGGCGTGACGATAGGCCTGGATCAGCAGGTAATGGCCGAAGGTGCCGACCGCGCCGACCAGGATCATCAGCAGCCAGACTTCCGGCCGCGGCCAGGCCCACACCAGCGGCTGCAAGGGCAGCGCGCCGAAGGTGCCGACCAGCCCGGTCCAGAACAGGGTGCGCAAGGGCGGCTCGGTGCGATTCAGGATCCGGGTCAGGATCTGAAAGCCGGCGAACAGCAGCGCCATGCCCAAGGGCAGCACCATCGCCCAATGGAAATCGCCGAAGCCCGGCCGGATGATGAGGAGTCCGCCGGCAAGCCCGACCGCCACCGCGGTCCAGCGCCGCGGGCCGACCTTCTCTTGCAGCGCCACCACCGACAGCGCGGTGACGAACAAGGGCGAGACGAAGCCGATGGCGGTGGCGTCGGCCAGCGGAATGTGGCGCAGCGCGGTGAAGAACATCAGCGTCGAGGCCAGCAGCAGAAAGCCGCGCAGCGCCAGCAACCCCTTGCGTTCGCTGCGCAGCAGATCGCCCAAGGACGGCTCGCGCACCAAAGCCAGCATCAGCACGAACTGCACCAAATAGCGCAGGAAGGTGGTCTGCAGCGGATCGGTCTCGGCCACCACATGCTTGACCACCGCGTCCATGGCGGCGAACAGCGCCACCGCCGTCACCATCAGGGCGATGCCGCGCCCGCGCCCCGTGCCCGCAACTCCGCTCACCGCGACTCCGTCCTTGCAACGTCATGATGTCCGCGAACGCGGCCCGAGGCTATAACTTTCGGCCATGAGCCAAGTCGAAGTCATCCTGGTGCTGATGACCTGCGCGGTGGCGCTGGCCTGGGCGGCCGAGCGCCTCAAGCTGCCCTATCCGGTGCCGCTGACCCTGGGCGGCCTGGCGCTGGGATTCGTTCCCGGCCTGCCCGAACTCGAATTCGATCCGGCTTGGCTGCTGCCGATCGTGCTGCCGCCGATCCTCTATCAGGCGGCGATCTTCACCTCCTGGCGCGACTTCAAGCGGCATCTGCGTTCGATTTCGATGCTGGCGGTGGGGCTGGTGATCGTCACCACGCTGGCGATCGCGGCTACCGCCAAGGCGATCCTGCCCGAACTGCCCTGGGCGGCGTGCTTCGTGCTGGGGGCGGTGCTGTCGCCGCCCGATGCGGTGGCGGCGACGGCGGTGCTGTCGCGGCTCAAGGTGCCGCGGCGTGTGGTCACCATCCTCGAGGGCGAAAGCCTGGTCAACGACGCCACCGGGCTGGTGCTCTACAAATTTGCCGTCGCCGCGGCGCTGACCGGCGCGTTCTCGCTGGCCGAGGCGACGGCGACTTTCGTCGGCGTTGCCGCCGGCGGCCTGGCCATCGGCGCGGCTCTGGGCTGGGCGGCGGTATGGGCCTATCGCCATATGGGCGATTCCCAGATCGAGCTGTTGCTGTCCTTGGTGCTGCCCTATGCCGCCTATCTCGCCGCCGAACATGTCCATGCCTCGGGCGTGCTGGCGGTGGTGGCGCTGGGCCTGATGCGCGGCTGGCACGCGCCCGAGGTGTTCTCGGCCGAGACCCGCGTCCAGGCCCATGCCATGTGGGGGGTGGTGGTGTTCGCGCTCAATGGCCTGATCTTCATCCTGATCGGCCTGCAATTGCCGGCGGCGCTGGACAGCGTCACCGATTGGACGCGGTTCGCGCTGCAGGTGGGGGCGATATCGCTGACCGCGATCCTGGTGCGCATGGCTTGGGTGTTTCCCGGCGCCTTCCTGCCGCGGCTGCTGTCGCGGCATGTGCGCGAGACCGAGCCGAAACCGTCCAAGCGCGAGGTGACGATCGTCGGCTGGTGCGGCATGCGCGGCATCGTCTCGCTGGCGGCGGTGCTGGCGGTGCCGCTTCTGACCGGCGCCGGCGAGCCGTTTCCCGGCCGGCAGACCCTGATCCTGCTGACCTTCGCCACCATCGTCGTCACGCTGGTGCTGAACGGGCTGACATTGGCGCCCTTGATCCGCTTCCTCGGCGTCGGCGCCGACGCCCATGCCGAGGAGGAGGAGCGGCTGGCCCGGCTCAAGATCAACCACGCCGCGCTGGCGGCGCTTGATTCGCTGTCGGGCGAGGGCACACAATCGCCCGCCGCGATCGCCGCCGTGCGGCTGGAATACCAGCAGCAGGCGCGGCGCGCCGAGGCGCTGGACCCGACGACCGGCGGCGAGGCCGGGACGGTGCGGGCGGTGCGGATGGCGGCGGTGGCGGCGGCGCGGCGGCGCCTGGTCAAGCTGCGGCGCGAGGGCCAGATCGGCGACGAGGCCCTGCACCGCATCCAGCGCGAGCTGGACCTGGAGGAATGGCGGTTGTCGCATTGAGGACGGACGGCATGGACGCGTACAGATCGGTCGGCCGCAGGGTCGGCGACCATGCCGGCCAGGGAAGCAAGCCGGCGCTGATCGAGGGCGGGACGACCGTCTGCTGGCGCGATTTCGTGCCGCTGACCGATCGCATCGCCCAGGCCCTGATCGGGCTCGGCGTCGGCATCGGCGACAAGGTCGCGGTGCTGGCGCCCAATTCGATCGCCTATGCCGCGATCTACATCGGCGCGCTGCGCGCCGGCGCCTGCGTGGTGCCGCTGTCGACCATGGCGGCGGGCGCGCAACTGGCGGCGATGATCGAGGACTGCGACGCCAAGGCGCTGTTCGTCGCGGCCGACGATTTGCCGCTGATCGAGGCGCATCTGGCGGGCCTGGGCAAGCTGGTGCCGGGCGGGCTGGTGGCGCTGGATTTCGAGCGCGCGGGCTTCGTCGCCTACCGGGATTTCCTGGCCCGCGGCCGCGGCGGCGATCCCGGCATCGAGCCGCCCGAGGATTCCGACTGCAACATGATCTACAGCTCGGGCACCACCGGCGCGCCCAAGGGCATCGTCCATTCCCAGGCGATGCGTTCGGGCCATGTCGAGCGCCAGCGCGCCGCCGGCTACGACAACGATTCGGTGACGCTGTGCTCGACGCCGCTCTATTCCAACACCACCTTGGTCAGTTTCCTGCCGACGCTGGCGCTGGGCGGAACCGTGGTGCTGATGCGGCGGTTCGACGTGGCGGGGTTCCTCGAACTCTGCCAGCGGCACCGCGTCACCAACGCCATGCTGGTGCCGGTGCAGTACAAGCGCATCCTGGCGCATCCCGATTTCGGCCGCTTCGATCTGTCCGCTTTCCGGCTCAAGCAGTCGACCAGCGCGCCGTTGTCGGCGGCCTTGAAGCGCGACATTCTCGATCGCTGGCCCGGCCGCATGGTCGAAAGCTACGGCCTGACCGAGGGCGGCTGCGTGTTCTCGCTCGATTGCGGCCTCTATCCCGACAAGCTTCACACCGTCGGCAAGCCGACCCCCGACAGCGAGGCGCTGACGATCGATGCCGCGGGCCGCATCCTGCCGCCGGGCGAGGTCGGCGAGATCGTCGGCCGCGGCTCGAACACCATGTCGGGCTACTACAAGCAGCCCGGCAAGACCCGCGCCATGGACTGGACCCATCCCGACGGGCGAGTGTTCATGCGCACCGGCGACATGGGGCGGATGGATGCGGACGGGTTCCTCACCTTGCTCGATCGCGGCAAGGACATGATCATCTCGGGCGGCTTCAACGTCTACCCGGCCGACATCGAACTCCTGCTGGCCGGCCATCCCGAGGTCGACGAATCCGCCGTCATCGGCGTGCCGTCCGAGGCCTGGGGCGAGACGCCGCTGGCGTTGGTGGTGCGCAAGCCGGGCGCGGGCATCGGCGCCGAGGCCTTGCGCGACTGGGTCAACGCCAAGCTCGGCAAGGCCCAGCGCCTGAGCGCGGTCGAATTCCGCGAGTCCCTGCCGCGTTCGACCATCGGCAAGGTGCTGAAGCGCGAATTGCGCGCGCCCTATTGGGCTGGGCAAGAGCGGGCGATCGGCTGATGGCGGCGGGGAAGCGCCTGACGGCGCCCGATCCGGATTTCGCGGCGCGGGTGCGCGACAGTTTCGCGCGCCAGGACTTCATGACCATGATCGGCGCGCGGCTTGTGACGGTCGAACCGGGCCGGGCCACGATCCTGCTGCCGCATCGGTCCGACCTGACCCAGCAGCACGGGCTGTTCCATGGCGGCGTTACCGGCGCCATCGCCGACAGCGCCGGCGGCTATGCCGCGTTTTCGCTGTTCCCGGCCGATGCCTCGATCCTGACGGTCGAATACAAGCTCAACCTGCTGGCGCCGGGCAAGGGCGAGCGGCTCGAGGCCGAGGGCCAGGTGATCAAGCCCGGGCGCACGCTGGCGGTGACCGATCTCAAGGTGTGGGCGGTCGAGGGCGAGAAGCGGACGCTGATCGCCGCCGGCCAGCAGACCCTGATCTGCCTGCACGGCCGGCCGGATCGCTGAACGCGCTCAAACTGGTGCCGAAGCCGAGGATCGAACTCGGGACCTATCGATTACGAATCGATTGCTCTACCGCTGAGCTACTTCGGCGACCGGTTTGAAAGGCGCGGGACAATAGGAAAAGCCGCCTCCGCCCGCAAGGGCTTCGCGGCGGCCTATTTCTTGCGCGCCAGAACGGCCGCCGGGACCACCGACATCTGGGCGTCGCCCGGCTGCTGCCAATAGAGCCGCAGCACGGCGGTGCCGCGCTTTTCGTAATAGAGCACGCGCAGCGGATACCAGCCGGCGGCCGCCACTTCGATGTGCCCGGGCCGCGACCAGCGGTCGGGATGGGGTTCGCCATCCTCGGTCACGGTCACGCCGCCGACCATCACCCGCACGCCGTCGTTCGACAGCGCGGTGAAGCCGTAGCGTCCCGGCTTGTCCAGCCGGATCGCGCCCAGGAATTCGACCCCGACGTCGTTGGCCAGCGCGCTGTCCAGCACCACGCCGTTGCCCCAGTCGAAATCGAGCATGGTCACGGCCTTGCCGGGGATGCCGGCATAGCGCTGGGTATAGCGCTCCACCTCGCTCACGTCGTTGAAGGGCGACTTCCAGAACTGGACGCTCAGGCCCGGATCCATCTGCGCGGCCGTGGGCTGAGGCGAAAGCGGTTGCGGGATCTTGGGACCGCTGTCGTCGGCACAGCCCGCAAGCACCAGCGCCGCCAGCACGGCCAAAACGATCGAACGCATGGGCATTTCCTTCCTTGGGTTTTTCAATGGGCGGCTTGGGCCGCCTCGTCCTTGAGCACGTAACGGCGGCTGCAATAGGGGCAGGCGATCTCGCGGCGCGTTCCCATGTTGAGGTAGACCCGGGGATGGCCCAGCGCGCCGCCGCCGCCGTCGCAGGCGACGACCGGGCGTTCGACGGTATGGCTGTCCTGATCCGACATGGCGGCTCGCGGCAAAGGATTGAATCGGCGGCAATGATAGCGCGGCCCGGGCCGAGCGCAAGCCGGACTCCGGTGCGCTCGCGCGCTTTGACAGCCGGACCCGGCTTGCCTATGGTCCGCCGCGCGCGGACTCGTAGCTCAGCTGGATAGAGTGCTGCCCTCCGAAGGCAGAGGTCGTGGGTTCGAATCCCGCCGAGTCCGCCATTTATGCCTTGTAAATATTTGAAATATCGCGGCTTTCGGAAGGGCTGCGGATTCCAGCCCATCCACAAGACCATCCAGGTAGCGCGGCCAAGGCGGGACGAAATGGGACGCCAAGGCGCCCTTACGCCGGCCTCAGGCCATTGATTCCTCGACCAAATCGCCCTGGATAGGCCGCGCGGATGCCCTACAGCGCGCGAATGCGGCCAAATTGGCGCGCTGGCGGGTGGCGATGGCCCTTGGGTAGCGCCCGGCCGAGCATTGCGCTGTAGCGAGTCCCATTCCGTCCAGAATACTCAGGACATCAAAGGCACAGGGGGCTAGTTAGTCCTCGCGATACGGAAGCCGTAGCCGTAGTAGTTGGGGACACCCGACGGAATCTGGCCGCGGACCGCGGCGCGGGCATTCCCCGGACCGTTAAACCAGGAGCCGCCGCGAAAGATACGGAGACAACTCTCCGCTGCCAGCCTCGCTGTGCCGTCGCTCGGCGCGCCGCTGTAGCTGTCTTTGTAGCAGTCCTCCACCCACTCCCACACATTGCCGTGCATGTCGTGCAGGCCGAAGCCATTGGCCTGCTTGCTCGCCACCGGCTGCGTCCGATTGCCCGAATTGGCACTGTACCAAGCCACCTCCGACAGGCATGCATCGCTATCGCCGCAAGAAAACCGCGTCGTTGTCCCCGCCCGCGCCGCATACTCCCATTCCGCCTCGCTCGGCAGCCTATATTGCTTCCCCGTCCTTCGGCTCAGCCATGTGGCGTACTGCTTGGCATCGTCCCACAATACGTTGATCACCGGCCGGTTGCCTCGCCCCCAGCCCTGATCGCTGGGACGGGTGTTGCACCCGCCCGCGTTCACACACGCATCCCATTCCGCGAACGTCACCTCGGTCTTGCCCAGCGCAAACGACCGGACGCTCACCTGCCGCTGCGGGCCTTCGTCGTAGCCCCGACCCTGCTCCCCTGCCGGCGAGCCCATTGTGAACCGTCCAGCCGGAACTACCACCATCTCCGGACAATCAGGACAGTCGCGAATGACCTGGCCCGGCGAAGGCGCGGCAGGGTATTGCCCCACCGCCGGCTGCACTGGCTGCGCCGGTTGGGGACGCGGGGGCGCCGAGGGCGGTGTCACCGCCGCCACGCGCGGTCGCAGTTTGGCAATATTGAGCCGCGCCAGATCGACGAAGGCGCCCTGCGGATAGCGGCCAAGATATAGCTCGTAGGCCTCGATGGTGTCAGTCTTGGTCGCCGATTCCCAGAACGCGCGCTCGGTGTTGCTGGCGCCGCCGGCCCCTGCGCCCGCACCGGCCGCCGGAGCCGCGGGCTCGACGCTGGCCAGCTTGGGTCGCGCCGGCGCCCGGCCCGGCTGATAGCTCGCCAGCACCCGCCCCTCGTCGCCCTTGAGATCGGCCACCTGGTCGCGCCCGAACTCCCGCCGCGCGGCATAGGTCATTTCGCGATCGAGATAGGCCTTGACCATGCTTGCCGT